>OCPT01000416.1_pt1 | contig 33719 bp, 31 predicted proteins | sample 1538741 | NCBI WGS metagenome assembly OCPT01 (sample SAMN04571723, study PRJEB22368) | human gut metagenome | biome: human gut; material: stool | host: Homo sapiens | place: Luxembourg | collected 2012-12-06 | reverse complement strand
TATATAGAATTTTATAATACAAAAAGAATACAAAAAAAGCTAAAAGGCATGGCTCTACTTGAATATAGGAGTCATACCTTAGCATAATAATTTTTTATTATTTACCCTGTCTACTTGACGGGGGGCAGTTCAAAATTATCGTAACTGCTATATATTATTTATTAACTTTATCCTTAATCCTTATATACTAAATTATTTTTACTTATCTTCTCTTCAAGCTTCTCAATATTTTTACTATACAAACGATTAATTCCATTAATCTCCTTAGCTTTTTTATAATGTTCTAAAGCACCATTCAAATCCCCAATTCTCTCCAGACAAACACCAATATTATTTATAGCTGCATCATTCTCCTCTTCTATTTCAATAACTTTACTAAGATACTTTCTAGAATCATCATACTTTCTTTTTGAAAAATAAATATCCCCAATATTAAAATATAATTCAGAAATAACCTCATCATCTTCAATATCCTCTATCTCTTCTAAAGCTTTATAATAATATCCTAATGCTATATCTTTCTTCTTAATTGCAGAATAACATTTACCCAACTCATTATATGCAAAAAAATCATCTACATATTTGATTCCTTCTTCTAAACTCTTAATTGCCTCATCAAACTTTCCTTTTTCATAATATGAATATCCCTTTGTAAACATAGCAAAAGAATTCTCTTTATCTATATTTAAAACCTTATTTGCATATATTAATGCACCTCTGTATTTCCCTTCCATTAAACTTAATCTTCCTAAAATGTTTAAAGCAAAAATATTATCTTTATCTTCCTTCAAAATATCCTTAGCTAATTCTTTTGCCTTGTCAAAATCATTATTTTGAAAAAATGCATAATCTAATCTTTCTTCTAAAAACTCTATTGGCATCATATCTTTCTTATGTAAATTTTCCCATCTCGTTAGTAATTGCAAATTATCTAATACAGTTTTTCCACCTTTACTAAGAGGAATAATATGATCTATTTGGAAAAATACTCTGCTTAAACTTCTATACTCCTTAGTTGCACTATAATAATACCCATCTTCACCTTTATATTTTTCAAATACTTTATCTCTTAATGCTCTCCAATAATCTATATCAAGTTCTCTTATTTGACTCATTGATAAATTTTCAAACTTTAGTTCATCTGCTACTACTATAGGTTTTTCAATACATTCTTTCTCTGATAATACTTTTCGTGGTTTTATTTCCATATACTCTGGTTCATTACCACTCATATTAAAATAATATAAAATCTCCTTTATTTCCTCTTCATAGAAACCTATTGATAAATTATATCCACTAAAGTACTTATCTTTAACATATAAAAACATATCTTCTACTTTATCATCATACGAATTTTCGTCTACATCAAACTTTTTAAAAATATATATAAGACTATCAATAAATTCTTCATATGCATATTTCAAATGATTAAATACTATAACTTGGCAATCTTTTTCTTCATCATTTTCTTCATTAAAAATAGTAAATATATATGCTCCTAAGGCTTCAACTTCGTCATAGTTTTTATTAATATCTTTTTTTGCAACACTCTTGTCCATTTCAACTGCAAAGTTTTCAATTAATTTTATATCAATTAATTTTTGCTCATATATTTTTCTTTCTGTCTTTTTATCTAACATTTCAAACTCACCATATATAGGCAGATCTCTTGGGCTAACCCAATTAATTTTATATTTCCATTGATCAATAAAGCTTACTATATATGCTTTTTCTGTACCTCCAGCATTTACACCTCTTAAGCCTCGTCCTATCATTTGATTTAATAAAATAGAAGATGTAGTTTGTCTAGTCATAAAAACAGTTTGAACATTTGGAATATCTGTTCCTTCAGTTAAAATATTTACATTAATTAATACATCTAATTTATCTTCTTTAAAGCTTTTAATTTTCAATGCATTTTCTTCATTCGATATGGCTGCTTTAGTATTAATATCCTTTAGTGAAGAAACTACAAATTCACTTCTAATCCCATACTCTTTAAATAATGCATTTAATGCAATAGCATGATCAATATTGATAGCAAAAACTAAAGTTTTACCATACTTTTCTTTATTTTTTATGTATTCATTTACTATTAAATTATTTCTTTCCTTATTTAAAGTAATTTCTTTAGCTATTTCTTCTGGCAATGTTCCGGATCTTCTTATGAAATCTAATTCTTTTGAAGTTAATTCCTTTTTTATTCCTGTGTATGTATCTCTTTGTAAAAATACAGGTCTAGCCAATATCCCCTCTGTTACTAATCTATTTAAATCAACACTATAACAAATTCCATTATTAAATACTTTTCTTAATAGTCCTTGTTCATTTTCTGCTGTTCTTGTTGGTGTAGCTGTTAAACCTAAAACTCTAATCCACTCTGTACTATGCTTTTCAACTAAATTAATAATATTTCTATAAGTTTTTGCAATTGCATGATGAGCCTCATCTACAACTATACAAATATTATTCCTATTCGCCTTAATCCATTTTTCTAAATATTCACTTCCTCTATTTAAGCTATCTTTAGAAGCTACAATAAAATCATCTTCTGCTTTTATATTAACAGGCTTATCATGCATACCCGATATTATTCTATATGTAAATGATTCTCTATTATCAACTATATTTTTATAACTAGCTTTACGCCAAACTGTATCAATGGTTTGATTTAATAATTCATGTCTATGGGCTATCCATAGTACCTTTTTATTATTATTTATCATTTGATTCATTACCCAATATACTGATGTAAATGTCTTTCCACCACCAGTTGGTATTACTAACAATGCTTTGTAAATATCTTCTGTAATTGTTTTATTCAATGCCGCTATTGCTTCTTTTTGATGCTTATACAACTTTCTATTTGATTTATCTTTTGAAATTATAATCTTCCCTGAAAAATTCAACTCTTTATTTATCATTTCAATCTCCATACACTTAAAGGTTATTTTTTACTTTTTATTTTAAATTATAACAAATTTTTCTAAACATATATGTCGAAATCAGTAACTATATATAAATAATTCAACTGCTATTTTCTATTAATAAATATAATTAAAATATCAAATCAGCTACAAAAAACTCTAATATTAAACTATTAATCACTCATTTTCATTAATACTTACTATATACAATAAAAAAATACAATAATGCTATCCCATTCACTAAATAACATTATTGTATAAAATCCACTAACACTATTGGTATGCTATAAGCATACTTTTCAATAAATCCAACCATTACTTTCCATAAACTTATATCATAATCAAATCACTATATTCATATCTCTAATAATAAATATTTTAGGTAATACTACTAAAATAATAAAAAAATAAGGAAGTGAAAACTATGTTAAGTTACTACCTAATGCCTCACCCTCCAATTATCATTCCCGATATAGGAAAAGGTAACGAAAACAAAGCAATAAACACTATAAAAGCATGTGAGGAGGTAGGTAAAAAAATAAACCAACTCTCTCCAGAAACAATTATAATAATAACCCCACATGGAACAGTATTTAGAGATGCAATTGCCATAATAACATCCAAAACCCTAAGTGGAGACTTAAGAAACTTTAATGCACCAAATATAAAATTCAACTTTGAAATAGATACTACCCTTACATCAAAAATTATAGAAAATGCTACAAAAGAAAATATTCCGGTAGTCACCTTAAATGAAAAAACCTCTAATTTATACAATATTGATTTAGAGCTTGATCATGGTGCAATGGTTCCTTTGTACTTTCTAAAAAATTCAAAAACCTTTAAATTAGTCCACATAACATATGGAATGCTATCACCTTTAGAACTTATGAACTTTGGTAGATGCATAAAAAATGCAGTTAATGACTGCAATAAAAAAGCTGTCTTCATAGCCTCTGGTGACTTATCTCATAGGCTTACTGTAGATGGACCATATCCTTATACTCCTGCTGGAAAAGAGTTTGATGAAAAGCTAATTAATATTTTACAAAATAACAACTTAAAAGACTTATTTACAATAGATAAATCTTTAATAAGAGAAGCTGGTGAATGTGGATTACGCTCTTTATATATTTTAGCTGGAGCAATAAATAGTAATAATATAAACTCTACCCTTTTAAGTTATGAAGGACCTTTTGGAGTTGGCTATGGAGTTATGGAATTTAAAGAAAAATGTCTTGAAAGTAACAATTCTTCTAACAATAATTATAATGACAGCACTCAAAATAGTAGCTTAAAAGATACATCTGAAGATTTATATACTAAAATAATTAATAATAAAGAAAATGAACATAAAAGACGAATTAAGGAAGGCTCTATTTATACCCGATTAGCTAGAAAAAATCTTGATTTATACTTTAATGAAGGTAAATTAGTTTCCTTAGATGATATAAATGATGAGAAATTATTAAATGATAAAAAAGGAGTTTTTGTTTCTTTAAAAATAAATGATGACTTAAGAGGATGTATTGGAACTATTTCACCTACAACAGATACAGTTGCAGAGGAAATTATAAGAAATTCAATAAGTGCAGCTGTAAATGATCCTAGATTTTCACCACTTAGAAAGGAAGAACTTAAAGATGTTGATATTTCTGTAGATTTATTATATCCACCAGAGGAAACAACCTTTGATAAATTAGATCCTAAAACTTACGGTGTTATAGTATCTTGTGGTAATAAAAGAGGTTTATTATTACCTAACCTTGAAGACATAAATACTGCAGAAGAGCAAGTTTCTATTGCTAGAGAAAAGGGAAATATATCTCCAAATGAGCCTTATACTTTGCAACGCCTTAAAGTTGAAAGATTTAAAGAAATTGAAAATGGTGATTAATATGAAAAAAGAAGCCTTATTTTATGAAAGAACTGATAATTATGTTAACTGTAAACTTTGTCCTCATAGATGTAACCATTTAACTGAAGGACAAAAGGGAATATGTAAAGTTCGTGAAGTTCATAAATATAGTGATGGAAGTCTTAAATTATATAGCTTAAATTATGGTAAGGTAACATCTCTTGCTATGGACCCTATAGAAAAGAAGCCTTTATACAACTTCTATCCAGGGACTTATATTCTTTCTATAGGTTCATTTGGTTGCAACTTTAGATGCTCCTTTTGTCAAAATTACAGCATTTCCCAGGAAATAGCTCCAAGTAAATATATTTCACCAGATGAAATGGCTAATATTTCTTTAAATCTTGAGAATAACTTAGGTCTTGCCTTTACTTATAATGAACCTAGTATTTGGTATGAATATGTTTATGATGTTTGCAGAAAAATTAAATCATTAAATAAAAATCATAAGACTGTACTTGTAACTAATGGATATATTTGTGAAGAACCTTTAAGAAAGCTTTTACCTTATGTTGATGCATTAAACATTGATTTAAAAGGTAATGATGAATATTATAAAACTCTTTGCTTTGGTGCATTAAAAGAAGTTGAAAATTCTATAAGGATTGCCAATGAATTTGGCTGCCATATTGAAGTTACTACACTTTTGATTCCTAATGAAAATACTGATGATATTACTTTAAAAGAGCTTGGTGAATTTTTATCTTCAATTAATAAAGATATTACACTTCATTTATCAAGATATTTTTCAAGATATAAAATGGATTCACCTTCAACTCCATTAGATGATATAAAACATGCTTATAAATTTTTAAGCAAATACTTAAATAATATTTATTTAGGAAATCTATCTAATGAAGAGCTTAGGTATTGTTTAGAAGATTAAAATTATAAGATGCTTTCAGCCTTTGCTTTATGTTATTCAAATTTAAGAGAAAAGTATATGAAAGATAAAATAATTAATTATGTAATAATTATGTACTATATGTTACAAACAAAAACTATAGCATTAACTGCTATAGTTTCCTTCAATATTAACTTTAATTTGGTATTTGTGCATCTAAGGTATTATATAACTCCAAAAACTTCTCTATCTTTTCTTGTTCTATTTCAGTATTTATAATTAATCTCTGAATGCATTACCTCTATTCACTCGACTTTTACTAACATCAATTATATAATTAATAAGCCTATCTTTCTTTTTCCATCTACTACAAGAATTCGTATTATCCATTTCATAAAACTTAATAATATTTTTCAAATCAATAACTTCAAGTTCTGAAAGCTTGTTTCTTAATTCCATTTCACTATTACTTATAAGCAACAATGGATTTAACTTAGCTTCAATAATAACTTTTTTCTTAACCTTCTTTTTAGGTTTATCTTCTCCCCCTAAAACAACCTCAATTTTCTTTTTAAACTCATCATTGGTTTTCATCTCTTCCATAATTACATTAAATAATTCTTTTAACTTCTTCTCCATAAATTCACTCCATAGCTTCAATTATTTCTCTTGCTAATGCTATAAAATTATTAACTTGTCCACCATATCCCCATTTTTGCCTTACAGTAGATTTATTTATATATTCAGCAGCACTTGCAATGCTATCGTTTTCTTTAAATATAGTATTAAATACTTTACAATCTACTTCTTCCTGTAATTTCTTTATAGTCCTTCTATGAACTGGTGATTGCTCTCTATATTTAGTTATAACTATTCCTAAAGGCTTTATATCTCTTTCTAATTCCTTAGAATATTTCTTTACTCTACTAATTATTTGAGGAATTCCATATGTTGATAAAATATCTGGTATAGTTGGTATAATATAAACATCTGATACCTTCAATCCATTCCTTGTTATTACTCCTAAATTTGGAGGACAATCTATTAATATATAATCATACCTTTCTTTAACTTTTGATAATTGCCTTCCTAGTAAATCAACTGGCCTAATAGTTGAAAAAATTCCCCTTGGAGTTTTTATTACATCTTCTTGTATATCTATTAATTCTAAGCTTGATGGTAAAAGATCCACTAACTTTACTTCATCAATATTAGAAACTCCTTTCAATATTGCTTTATTAATATCAAATATTTTTTCACTTTTAGGATATACTCCTTCATAAAATAATTGAGCTATAGTTTGCTTCTCCTTATTTACTTCAAGCCATTTTTCTTCCCCAATTAACATAGTTGTTGCATTTGTTTGTGCATCTAAATCTATAACTAATACTTTCTTATTAAATTCTGTTGATAGAACTTGAGCTAATCCAACTGTAGTTGTAGTTTTTGCAACTCCACCCTTTAAATTTATTATAGAAATTATCTTAGCCATCTTTCCCCCATATACTCTTCCTTTACTTATATATATTAACTTCATATAAATTTATATAACTATATTTTTAAACAATTAATGCTAAATCATATTAAATTATTAATAAAACATGGCAATCCTTTCTACAATTCTAAATACAAAATCATCTATACCCCCTTATAGCTGATTCCATATTAAATGCCTCTAATCAAACATAAGCCTTCCCCAACACCAAATTCACAGCATCACTTACCCTCTTCTCAGACTCAGCAATCCTGCCAATAATATCAGGCTCAATATAACTACTAGGCACAAAATCACAACAAACATATACAATAACATACCAAGATAAAACCCTATAAAGAACCCTACAAACCATTAAAGAAGTTTCAAAAACACCCTCAAGCTCATCATGAATGGCCCTATTCCCAAAAACCCTTAAAGTATGAAAAGCTCTATAAACATCATCCCTAAAAAAATCCTGCCTTTCAAGCAAATTAATCTTATCCTTTTGATTCATTTCATCAGTACCAGTAATACCTTCAATCAAAATAATATTCTTAACAACTCGCTCACCAATAGCTCTAGACTTTAAAATAACAGTAAAAGAATCAACCAATAACATCTTATCAATACTTTCAATTAACGATGCCAAATACTTGTCCCTTTCACTAATAACACTTATAATATCACTAAACATAATATAACCTCCCCTAAAAATCACTTACTCTAGAATACCTTCCATGCCACCTTAATGCGCATGTCCCCCTATCTCCATGCCTATTTTTAATAATAACTGCATTCATACATTCTGGATTATCATCTGCATTTTTAGAATTATATTTAAGCTTACCTTGATTAAATAAATTTTCTCTATACATTTTGTCATCAAGCTTAACGTTTCTATAAAGACCTATTACCTGATCGCTATCTTGCTCAATTCTAGCACTATCTTGAATATCACTTGAATCTATTTTTTCAACTGCATTGTCTCCCACCTTTTTATCTATAACTCTGTTAGCTTGAGCCATTAAAACAACACAAATGTCCTCTTCCATTGCTAAAGACTTTAACATGCCACTTATTTTACCTAATTTATTAGTCAGCATATCTCTATCAGTAAAATCTATATATTTATTTATATAATCAACAAACACCACATCTAATGAATTTTGAAGTTTATATACCTTTATTTCATCAATAAACTTTTCAAAGTCTGTTTCAGTAGAAACATAAAATTTATTATTTATGACTTTTGTCATGAATTTTGCAATACTCTCTTTATCCTCTTTTAAGATAGTATCTTCATCAATAGCCTTAGCTGAAAGTGAAAGCCCACTAGCCACTATCCTATTAAAAACTTGATTTCTTGTCATTTCTGCACTTCCATAAAAGATTTTATGACCTTTTAAAGCCATATTTGCTGCAAGTTGTAATGAAAATGTTGTTTTACCAACACCACTTCTAGCAAATACAGTAACAAGTCTTCCTTTTTGAAAATTGCCCAAATATTTATCTAAATAAGTAAGTCCAGACTTCATTCCTTTATCTCTATTTTCATCATAAAGCCAGTTTATATAATCATCATATTGCTTATCTATATCAAGCTCCTTTTTTATATTACATTTATGGACCTTAACCTTAACACCTTCAACTTCACTTTCAATTTCTTCTAGTGACATATCTGAATTTATTTTGTCTTTCATTTCAACATAAAGATGTCTTTTGTAATTATTCACAAGCATGTCCAACTTAGTATTAAAGCCTATATCACTTGCACTACATGTGTATATTTCTGTAACATAAGTTACTCCATCCATATCTCCAACTCTTTTTTTATGATGCTCTAAAAAGGTTATAAGATCTACTTCTAGCTTATTTGCAACCATATCTAAAATCCCTAAATAGATATTCATATGCTTTGAGTATAAAAACATCTCTGGCTTTATTTTTTCTCTAGCCTTTAGCATAAGATTATTATTTTTAAATATAGACCCCAAAAGCTCCTGCTCTAACACAATTTGATTATTAGTTAACATCTCTCATTACCCACCTTATAACTTATTTTTTTATAAACAAAGCCTGTCCATATTGGTTAATCTATATATTTTTCTATATCAAAATCTTCAGGAAATATGGAATTACGCTTAACATTTTTTTGCTTTGCCTTGTAATCAAGCCATATATCACCATCTTCCATAAACCTATTAACTCCATTGCTTCTAGATAAAAAGCTTTTTAAAATCCAAGCATAGTTGTAGTAATGATCGCTTTTATATACAACACCAAAGTTTTCTATGGCATTAATAATATCCTCTTCATTATGCTCATTTAATGCATTAGCTATTGCACTTTTATTGTCGTCAGTTAGTTTTTTCTCATTGTTTATATTTAGTTTGTTCCAAGCATTAAAAATATATATATATAATTTATTATTATTATTAATATATTTATTATTAATATATCTATCATCATTTTTGCTAGCACTAGCTGAAACATTAGTATTTTCAGACCTTCCAGCGTTATTTTCTTTACTTAAAGCACCTGGTCTTGAAATTATACTAGTGTCTCGTGGAGTATAGGTACCTGTATCTCCTGAAGTATAGGTACCTGTCCTTCCCTTAGTACTAGTATCCTCTGAAGTATAGGTACCTGTACTTGTAGAAACACTAGTATCCTCTGGAGTATAGGTATCTGCACTTAGATTCCTAATGTTATTCTCTGAAGGATAAGTACTTACACTTGTAGAAATACTATCATCTTCTAAAATGGAATCTTCTTGTAAAGAGCAGCTATCTTCTGATAAAAAGCCATCAATATATTTAATAACTTTATATTGATTTACTTTACCTATACTTTTTATTATTTCTATATATCCCTTCTTTTCTAAAGACTTTATAATATTTAAAACTGTTTTCTTTCCTTTGCATTCAAATACCTCTAACAATGTTTTAATAGACATTGCAATAGCATCCTTCCCCTTAATAGTATTTGTTATAAACATTAAAAGCATATACCTTTCATCTTTATCAATATTGGTATCACTAAATATATTAATCATCATTTTATCTGTACAAATCATCTTAATTACCTCCAAAACTCTTTTTTATTTTTAGGCTGGCTATATTATTTTGCCAGCCTATAATTTATATTTTTATTCCCATAAAAGTGAGAAATCGTACTGATGTAAAAACTTATTTACAGTTGTGCCATATATAGAGCTTTCCATTAAATTTGGTTGAACCACTGTAAGTGTTAAACATTTACATTCAAAACTTGATAAATACTTATTTATGATTCCTATTCCTAACAATTGACTTTCTTCATGATCAAAAGCAAATATATGATGGAATTCAAATGGTAGTATACTTATCACTTCTATTGTTTGTTTTCCAATTAATACAACATCGCAGCTTTTATCTATAAATTTATTCTTATAAAGAACTTCTACTTTTTCATTAAATATTATTTTAACCTCTTCATTACTTTCCATATTTTCTATTCTGTCTATTATCATTTCAAAAGCTGTCATTGATAACATTTCTGTAAAATCTGAATACCCATTAAGCATTGTTAAATCTAAAAGCATATTTTTATACTCTTCATCCCCTATAACCTTATAGTTTTTCTTTAACTTTAATATTGTTAAATCTTTAATGTATTCACTATCAAGTTTTGATGCTAAAAAATTATTATTCATGGTATCCCCCCACTTTTCCTTAACTTATTGTTAAGGTAATTTTTGATTATATAAGAATTATAAACCTTCAATGTTGCAAAAATATGGATTTTTATCTCTTTAACACAATAATTTTGTTAATTTTCACAACATTTAGAAAATGTATAAAATTGTCTTTTATTATATGTAATTAAATGGTAGAATTATTATTATTTACAATTATACTGTTTTTTTAGGGGGAGAAATTTTATGAAAGAAACTATTTTACTAATTGACGATAATGTTACTGATTCACGTGAACTTACTAAAGAATTAAAGATTAATGGATTTAATGTTATTTACTGCGATAATGGTGAGGCTGGAATTGAAGCACTAGAAAATAATAAGATAAGTTTGATTCTTTTAGATATGATCATGCCTGAAATGGATGGACTTACTTTTTTAAGTGAGCTTAAAGCTAGAAATTATAATACACCAGTAATAATGTTTACTTCTATAAATCATAATATAGTTCAACAAAGATGTTTTAATATGGGGATAAATGATTACGTAGTTAAACCTTGCTATATTGGCTTTTTAATTAAAAAAATACGTTGTGTTCTAGAAGAAAAAATTAAAATTACAGAACTTAATAATAAATTATGGATATATGAAAATATAAAAGTTAACTTTTCTACAAGACAAGTATTATGGAATGATAATGAAGTTTCTTTAGGAAAAACACGACTAGAAATATTAAAACTTCTTATAAATAACAAAGGTATAGTTTTAAGTAGAGAGCAAATTATAAATTATATTTGGGGAACGCATTGTAAAATTAACGATAGGACTGTTGATTCTCATATAAGTAAAATAAGAACAGCTTTAGATTTGAATTGTTTGAAATCTATACCAGGATATGGTTATATTTTAGATTGCTAAAATAAAAAAATGAAGGAATAAGAATTACACCAAGGTAACCCTTATTCCTTCTTATATAATCTGTATAAAACTACTAGAGCTTATACAGTAAATTTAGTAACTTGTCTTGCAACAACTTGAGCTGATTCTTTAGTAATATATGCTCCATTTTTATTTTGGAAAACATTATTTTCAATAATACTATCCATTATTTCTAAGGCTTCATCACTAGTTATTCCGCTTTTTACATCACTAATGGAAACATTAGATTTTTCTCCACTTTCGGCTATAAATGTCATTGTTAATGTATATTCCATACTTTACACTTCCTTTCTTTTTATTATTGATTAGTAAGTTGAGATACTTCAGTTATATAAATATAACCTGTATTCTTCTTAAGTATTGGTGCAATCTTATCTGCAACTGCCATAACTTTATTTGGATCAGCACCTGGTACTAAGTTACCTAACTTCTTTTTTGTAAATTTAGGATTGCCCTCTTTATCAACAGAAGTTTCTACCTCTATTGATAGTACTGTGCTTTCAAGTTCTTTATTTGCCATTGTAAATTCCCCCTTTTTTATTTTTTAGTTTTGTTGCCTTACACTTATTACATATACTGCTTTAGAATGTTTTTGCATTTAAAATAAAATTTATTTTTGGGGATTTGTTTTAATTTTACTTCTTTTGGTATACAATAAATGTAATTGTTGATGAACAATGGTATTAAATGACGAATTAAACAATGTTTTTGAAATAGAGGAGAAGAAAATGAATAGATTAAAATTAATTTTACCAACACAAGAGCATAAAAATATAATTATGGATTATAAAAGAGAATTTCTTGAAAATGGAGATAGTATGGATGGCACTGCTGGTTTGGAAAATGCTGAAACTTTTGAAGAATGGTATAGTGCATTTTGTGATAATTTAAAAGAAGAAACTGTGAGAGAGGGATTAGTTCCTGCAACAACATATATGGCTATTTCAAATGACGACAATCGTTTAATTGGTATGATTGATATTAGACATCGTTTAAATGATTATTTATTAAATTTCGGTGGGCATATAGGATATAGTATTAGAAAGTCAGAGAGACAACAGGGATATGCAACTGAAATGTTATCATTAGCCTTAATAGAATGTTTAAAAGTTAATATAAAGAAAGTATTAATTACTTGTGATAAAGATAATGTTGCGTCTGTAAAGACTATTATTAGAAATGGTGGCATATTAGAAAATGAAATGCCCAAAGGAAATCGAATTACACAAAGATATTGGATAACTTTATATTAGGATTATAGCCATAGCTTAAAGATTTTTAATTCGTAATCTGATTATATTACGAAGTATAAGACGATTTGATTTTTAAAATGCTCGATAAATTTATAATTTAACACTTATAGTAGTTTTAGTTATAAGTATTACCACATTAAGTATATTGATAGGAGGAGCAATGGTGAAAAAATTTAAATGTAACAAATTAGGGTTAGGAAGTTTATCATTGTTTTTATGTATATATTCGATTTTTATTCTTATATTATCTGTTCCATATTTAAACAACATAAAGATAGGATTACTTTAATTTCTATTCAAAAAGGATGTCCATTTGGACATCCTTTTTTGTTATGCTAATTTCAACACTATTTTAAAACAAAACCATTATTTTACCTAATAAGAAGCTATTACATCTTAATCATTTCCTATATATATATCAGAAAACTCTATATTCATTCTCTTAACCAAATCATGATAATCATTATTAAAATATACCTTATCAATATTACTATCATCACTTAAAATCTTTACAGGTAACTTTATTATAAACTCACTTCCAACACCTAACTCACTTTTAACTTCTATAGTTCCCCCCTGTATTTCAATTAAATCTTTTACAAGCGATAATCCTATTCCACTACCTTCAGTAGACTTATTAAACCTATTTTCAACTTGCCTGAACCTTTCAAATATATACATTAATTTATCACTTGGTATCCCCACTCCAGTATCTTTTACTGTTATAACAAAAGTATCATTACAATCGTTTAGCAATACTTCTATTTGCCCCTGTGCCTTATTGTATTTTATACTATTTGAAAGGAGATTAAGCATTATTCTCTCTAGCTTTTCTAAATCAAAAGCCATTATTTTTTCTTCAACATCAGTATCAAAAATTAAATCTATATTATTTTGTTTAGCAAAGTCTGCTACTGACATTGAAATATTTTCTACAAAACTCACTATATCATAATTTTTAGGGTTATATTCATAATATCCACATTTCATTCTTGTAGAATCAATTAAATTATCAACCAACTTTAATAATCTTTTGGAGTTTTGGTCTATTATATCTATATACTTATTTAAGGAATTTCTTTTTTCTAAAACTTCCTTTTCAACACTTTTAATTAGTTGCAATGAACCAAAAATTAAATTTAAAGGAGTTCTTAATTCATGAGATATATTTGCAAAAAACTCTTGTTGCATTTTTTCAATTTCTCTTCTATGAGTAACATCTCTTCCAGTTACAATAATCCCCACTAAATTTTTGTAACTATCCCAAAATGGCTCTTTAATAACTTCAAATTCTCTAACCTGTCCATCAATAGTAATTTCTTCATTATATATTTTTCTCTTTTTCTCTTTAATTACTTCTAAATCTGATTTTTGTATACTAGCTTCTATTTCACTTAAACCATATATGTTAGAGCTACTCTTCCCTATAACATCTTCACGTTTAAGTTTAAGATCCTTTAAAAAACTATCATTACAATCTAAATACACACCATTCATATCTTTAAAAATTATATGTTCTAGGCTATCATTTACTATTTTAGTCATTATACCACCATCATATATTTTTTCTAATTTCCCTATAACACTTTCAAAAATCCCTATAATACCTATAACCTCACCATTACTATATATTGAATATCTATTTAATATATATACAGTATTATTTAATGTACTAATCTCTTTACTATATGGTTGCTTTGAATCAATGAAGGTTTTAGCTGCATTGAAGTATAAATCTCCATTCTCTTTTGAATATACATCAAAGTCTGTTAATCCATACATATCAAGATTTGGATGCCCTTCATATTCATTATATAAATCACTACTATACATGTATCTATTTTCTCTATCTTTTATAAAGAAAATATTACCTAGCTCATTAATTTCATCAAAAATTTTCTTTTCTATACAATACTCTAAATAAAAAGCAAAATATTTTTCATCTATTTTTTGTATAGTAATGCTAATAAAATTCACTAAACTCCTAATATATTTAGTGCATACTATATTATCATTCTCTATACTCTCTATCCTATTTATAAAGTTCTTATCATCTTTAAATTCTGGTAAAACATCAAAGAAATCTTTATGGATAAGCTCATCAGAAGTTTTATTAAAAAATGAAAGTGCTTCGTCATTAATAAATTCTATCTTCATTGTAGTATTCTTATCTTTGTTTAATTCATACTTTATAAACAAAACTGGTTTAGGTATTTTTCTAAAAACATCTTTATAATTTACCATGCTTTCCTCCACATTATTAACCTATTATTGTATTTTTCTTATTTACTATCTATATTAATTTCTTATGAATCTACATTTAGGAAACCCACTACAGCCTATAAAACTTCCATTCTTTCCATTTCTCATTACAAGCGCCTTGCCACACCTAGGACATATGTTATTTTGTATCTTTTTTTCTCTTTCACTTAAATTACTTTTTATATTATGTACATGCTCTTTTCTTACATCTTTAGAATCAATATTAAACATAAGTAAATCATAATATATCCTAGTTACCATATCTATTGACATTACAATAGAATTACAACTTCTTATATAGTCAATAACATTATTATCATACATAACTGGCGATTTCGTATTAACCTTTAATGTAGCCCTATTAGTAAAAACCACTATTGGATTAATATTGGTACTACTATCAAGGCTTAATCTTTCCCTTATTGATAATACGTGTCCATAATTTTGTTTTATAGGATTTCTAAATTTTCCTTTATTCTTATAAATTACTTGTGTCCAATTTTCATCATTTTCACTACCAAATATTAATCCTTTATAATTTTTTGTTTCTATCACAAAAATTCCATATATAGAAATAACAACATGATCTATTTGTGTAGTACCTCTTTCTGTTCTTATCATCAAATTATTTATAACTTTGTATTTTGTATTATCTAAAGTTGATAGTATATTAGCTACTCTTTTTTCGCCAACATTACCTTTAATTTTTGCACCATTAAATTTAATAATTAACATTATAATTATTAAAATTATAATTATCCCCAAAACTACCCCTCCTTTATTTTTACTTATTTTTATTAATTATAGCAAATATCATCACTTCATTTTGTCGAAATAAGTAATAAGATGTAAATATGTTTTTAAACAAAAAAATGCAATAATATTATCATATTAAACTGATAACATTATTGCATTTTATGGATAATAATATATTCCTTTTTAGTATATCCAACTTCATAATCAATATATTTATTTCTATTTAATCATTACATCTTGCCAATTATTTGAATTACTTAATATTTCAGCTGAATCTCCTAAGAATACTTTGCTAGCTTCCTCATCATTCATTAAAGTATATCTAAACCAAGCTGTCATATAGCCATCAGCATAAAGGAGCATGTCCCCATGATCAGTATTTTTTCTTCTTGCCATAACTGATTTAATATCACTATTTAAATTCATATAATTTTTAACCATAGAATCTAGCGGTGCTATTGTTTCAGCATCAGCCTTACCTGTACCTGCTACCATAAAATAAGGTATTGATATTTTGGTTACATCATAATTCCATTCAAGAGCATTAGCTAATTCAATCGATGTTGTACTTGCAGTATAAATTGATGTAAATACATTACTATTATCAAATTCAGTTACAGCATTTATTGCTCCTACACCTCCTTGTGAATGTCCTGAAATTCCTACATTTGCTGTATCTAATTTATTAAAAAATATACTTTCTTCATTACTATTTAATGATAAAATATAATCTAATGTAATTGATGAAGATTTAGCGCTTGCAGAATTAGCATAATCGTTTCCTATTACTACAAATCCCCAAGAAGCTAAATGCTCAAATGTTGCTCCATACTTTTGATATCGAACCCCTGCCCCATTTGCAAATACGTTAATCATTTTTATTTAATTTTCTTCAAATATATAAATATTTATTTAAAATTAAAATTTATCAAACTAACTCTTTAATTTTCTAAATAAATCTAAGTAAATCTCTTCATTTTTAACTTTGACTTTCTTTGACTTTAATCTTATAATGTACTTGTACAAAGAGATAAGAGAAGTAATAAATAAAGAATAAACTTCTCACACTGAAAATTCAATTAAGCTTAGCAAAAACTACTTTTGAACTTTCACAAAATTAATTTGTTAAATGAACTTAACAATTGCTTTTAGCCGTAAGTTGAATTAACTAAATTAAAATTTAAATTTTTAGTATAAGGAGGTCTTTGTATGTTTGGTTTAGTACCTTTTAAATTTAATAATGGAGAAAATAATAGAGGATTAACAATTAATGACATGTTCAATGATTTCTTTAATGATGATATGTTATCAAAATTTAATTCTAGTGGAAGTTTCAAGACTGATATAAAGGAAACCCCTGAAGAATATATTGTTCATGCTGAATTACCTGGAGTTAAGAAAGAAGATATAAAAATTGATTACAATAATAACTATTTAACTATTTCTGCAACAAGAAATAACGAATCTGAAGAAAAGAAAGATAATTATATAAGACGTGAAAGAAGCTATGGCTCAGTTTCAAGAGGATTCTATATTAGCAATGTAAATAAAGATTCAATTAAAGCTAAATTTGATAATGGCGTTTTAAATATTGAGTTACCTAAAAAGGAATTAACTGCAAATAATAGTACTCAAATTTTAATTGAATAGCCCAATTAATAATGACTCCAGAAAGAAGATGATTCCATTGTTTTAAAAAGCTTAAAGCAGCCACAATTCTTAATTTGTGGCTGCTTTTATTATTTATTTTTATATTAATTATTTATAAATATATATCTGAAAACTCTATATTCATCCTCTTAACCAAATCGTTAGAATCATTATCAAAATATTCTTTATTAAAATCATGCTCTTCACTTAAAACCTTTACTGGTAATTTTATTTTGAACTCACTACCAATACCTAGTTCACTTTTAACTTCTATAATTCCATCCTGTATTTCAATTAAGTCCTTTACAAGAGATAAGCCTATTCCACTACCTTCATTAGACTTTCTAAGTCTATTTTCAACTTGCCTAAACCTTTCAAAGATATATTCCAATTTATCACTTGGTATACCTATTCCAGTATCTCTTACAGCTATATTAAAACTATCACCACAATCATTTAATAATACTTCTATTTTTCCATTTGCTTTATTATATTTTATACTATTTGAAAGCAAATTAAGCATTATTCTTTCCAGCTTTTCAAAATCAAATGCCATTATTTTTTCTTCTACATTAGTATCAAAAATTAAATCAATATTATTTTGTTTAGCAAATTCAGCTACTGACATAGAAATATCTTCTATGAAACTTACTACATTCCCATTTTTAGGATTATATTCATAATATCCGCACTTCATTTTTGTAGAATCAATTAAGTTATTAACTAACTTTAATAATCTTTTTGAATTTTGTTCTATTATATTTATATATTTATTAAATTCCCTTGCTTTTTCACAGGATTCCTTTTTAATAAATTTAATTATTTGTAATGAACTAAAAATTAAATTTAAAGGAGTTCTTAATTCATGAGATATATTTGCAAAGAATTCTTGCTGTAATTTTTCAATTTCTCTTCTATGAGAAACATCTCTTCCTGTTGCGATAACTCCTGCTACATTTCCATAACTATCTAAAAATGGTTCTTTAATAATTTCAAACTCCTTAACCTGTTCATCAATATTTATTTCTTGAGTATATATTATTCTTTTCTTTTCATTAATTACTGCTAAGTCTGTTTTAATTGAACTATCATTTATTGAACTTAAAGCCTTTACATTACAATTAGCTTTTCCTATAATATCTTCACGCTTAACATTCAAATCTTTTAAAAAACTATCATTACAATCTAAATATATACCATTAACATCTTTAAAAACTATATGTTCCGAACTATTATTTAATATTTCAGCAATAACACCACCATCAGATATTCTTTCTAATTTCCCTTCAATAGTTTCAAGAACCCCTATAACTCCTACAACTTCATCATCGCTCAATATTGAATATTTATTTAATAAATACACATTATTATTTAAATTGCAATTTTCTTTAGTATAAGTTTGTTTTGAATCAATAAACTCTTTAGTTGCTTCAAAATATTTACTTCCAATCTCCGCTCCATATAGATCAAAATCTGTTAATCCATAAATATCTATATTAGCATTTCCTGAAAGTTCTTTATAAGAGTAACTACTATCCATGTATTTATTATCTTTATCCTTAACGAAGAAAACATTACCCTTTTTCTTGATATTATCTAGAACTCTCTTTTCTATACAACATTCTAAATAAAAAATAAAGCTTTCATCATTTATTTTCTGTATCGTAATCTTAATAAAATTATTTAAACTTCTAACATATTTAGTATATATTATATTATCACTATCCATATTTTGTATTTTATATGTAAAATTTTTATCATCTTTAAGCTCTGGTAAAATATCAAAAAACTCCTTATTTATAAGCTCTTCAGAAGTTTTATTCAAAAATGAAAGTGTTTCTTCATTAATAAATTCTATTTTCATTTTAAATTGCTCATTTGAGATTAATTTATATTTTACAAATAAAACTGGCATGGGCATTTTTCTAAAAACCTCTCTATAATCTACCATATTCCCTCCATATTATTGACCTATTAATACATTTTTTCTTTTGAATTTATTATTTTTTACAATTAAATACATTATATTATATCTTTATATTTTTTTCTATAAAAAAAATACCATTTATTCCAATATAAATTTAAGGTTTGACTATAACAAAAAAGCTATAAGATGATATTATATTTAAATCACCTTATAGCTTCCTATTATTGTACTATTTAATTATATATTCTAAATTTATTTTCTATTTGTAAAACTCTTGAGTTGCATATACCTTATTACCTATCTTATATACACCTACACCAATACTACTAAAGTTTGTAGATAATATGTTTTCTCTATGACCTTGTGAATTCATCCAGTTAGTCATAAATTGATTTGCTAGTGCTGTTGGGTCTGAAACTCCCCCTATATAAGCGATATTTTCTCCCCAAGCTCTATATGTAACTCCATCAGCATTCATTTTTGTAGTTATATAGTTACCACTTAAATCAGTATGACTGAAGTAATTATTATCTCCCATATCTTGAGACTTAATTCTAGCATACTTTTCCATTGTTGTATTATATGTTAATGGTGTAACTCCTGCTTTTGCTCTTTCTTCATTTACTTTATTAAATATGGCTTGTTCAACTTGTGCCATGAATTGATCATTTACAACTGTACTATCACCTGTTTGAGTATTGTTACTAGTATTTCCTCCATTTGACGTTGAAGTGTTACCAGTTGATGTTGAAGTATTACCAGTTGATGTTGAAGTATTGCCAGTAGATGGCTTATTTTGATTATTATTATGTTTGTTATGTCTATTATATCTATAACTAGTAGATGTACTTACCATTTTAGAATTTGAACTATTATCAATAGTTTCTGCATGGGCTTGTACTCCTCCTACAAATATACTTCCTAATAATACTAGTGAAATTATTTTTGATTTCATTTCCATTCCTCCTATAATTTGAGTTAATGTCTTTAACTCATTTTTAGTCGTCTTGTACTTTTACGTCTCTAACAACTTGTCCATCTAATAGTAACATGAATATCTGAATTTTATAATAGTGGATTAATAGTAAATGTACATTTTATATCCCCAAATAATATTTTTTCTTTACATTCCTAAAAATAGTTTTTAGAAATATTCATTTTTATTTAAATTTATTGAAATATATAAAAAATTTTTTAAAATTAAATTTTATCAAACTAACTCTTTAATTCTCTAAATAAATCAAACCAAACCTCTTCATTTTAAACTTTGACTTTCTTTGACTTTAATCTTATAATGTACTTGTACAAAGAGATAAGAGAAGTAATAAATAAAGAATGAATAAACTTCTCAAATAGAAAGCTCAATTAAGCTTAGTAAAAACTACTTTTGAACTTTCACAAAATTAATTTATTAAATGAACTTCATTCCTAACTATTACTTTAGGGAGTAAGTTCAATTAGCTAAATTAAAATTTAGAATTTTAGTATAAGGAGGTCTTTGTATGTTTGGTTTAGTACCTTTTAAATTTAATAATGGAGAAAATAGTAGAGGATTAACAATTAATGACATGTTCAATGATTTCTTTAATGATGATATGCTATCAGAATTTAATTCTAGTGGAAGCTTCAAAACTGATATAAAGGAAACTCCAGAGGAATATATTGTTCATGCTGAATTACCTGGTGTTAAGAAAGAAGATATAAAAATTGATTACAATAATAATTATTTAACTATTTCTGCAACAAGAAATAATGAATCTGAAGAAAAGAAAGATCATTATATAAGACGTGAAAGAAGCTATGGATCAGTTTCAAGGGCATTTTATATTAGCAATGTAAATAAAGATTCAATTAAAGCTAAATTCGATAATGGTGTTTTAAATATTGAATTGCCTAAGAAGGAAGTAACTACAAATAATAGTACTCAAATTTTAATTGAATAGTCAAAAATTAATTTTTATTTACTCCTAAAAGTATTTCTTCTCTAGAAAGGAGATGATTCAAGCGGGTTAGATAAAAAATCAGCTACAAAACTTAATTTGTAGCTGATTTTTTTATATTTATAAGTTAAGCTTAATGAAAAGTTTACTCATTAAATTTATTAAATTACTGTACCATATTAAATAGTTACATGAAATTTTCATAGATATATTCATATAATATCTTATTATAGAAAATTTTGTAGGTGCTTTTTATGACTAATTCAAAAAAATATTCTTTAATTAACGAAAATGTAAATATATATACAATTTCAGGAACAGTTGTACACAATAACGGTGGACCCTATAAAGATGTAATAAATACTCCTATGCCTAATGTTACAATTGCATTACAAATTCAAGGGGACAAAAATATTTATGGCGAAGTAACAGAAACTGGAATTGTTGTAAAAACTGATATTAACGGAAGGTTCACTTTTATAAACGTACCTTCTAATAATAGTTATCGAGTTGTTGAGGCTGGACAATATCTAGGTGAAATATCTTCTACTGGAGATTGGAATGACTGTAAAGAGATATCCATAACTCCAATTGACCCATATATTTCTCAAGTTGCTAATGCTCCATCAGACTCTAATAGAATTTGTTCAATATCACCCAATACAGTTTTTATTGATACTTTAACAGAAGATATTGATGATATTTCTTTCATTGATGTTTTTGTTAATGATATTCCACTTTCTTTAGGTAAGTATGTTATTACTGGAAGTAATTTATTTACTGGTGCTGATAATGGTACATTTGGTAATTTGCCAAATGGAACCCCTGTACAAACTAGTCCTGCTTCAAATCCTTATTCAGGTTTTGGAGAAAGCTTTCAATATGTCCAGTATGAACATAATCCTGCAACTCAAACTAGTGACCCTAATCTTGCTTGTCAAAATGACGAACCTGGTGAATTATGTACTTGTACCCATGGTGGTTATCCAACCTGCCCACCATATAACGGTCAATATTCTTTAAGTAATACAATAGCTAATTCTAATTTTTGTGGTTGGTCTACTGGTGGCTGGTTTAATGTTTCCGACCACAAATCTGGTGATGAAACTAGTAGTATGCTAATTGTAAATGGAGCTTATCCAGGTGAATTTATTTTTAAAAGTGATGTTACTCTTAAGGAAAATACTAATTATTTTTTTTCAGCATGGATTTGTAATATAGACCTTTTTCCTAGTGCTGCTTTGCCCAAATTGAGAGTTGAAATAACAGAAGAAGGAAGCTCAACTCCTATTTTTAATGATAATTTAATAGGAAATTTTAAAGTTAAAAAAATCCCTACTTGGAATCAGATAGGTACAATGTTAAATTCTGGTACTAGCATAATTGATGGTAAAAATAATTTAGATACTAAGACAACTATTACAATTTCTTTTATTAGTGAAGGTGCTGCTGCAACTGGAAATGATTTTATTATAGATGATATTACTCTTTATGAATTAATTGAAAGTCCTATTACAAATTTAAAAAAATCTGTTGATAAATATGTAGCTAAACCTGGTGATATTCTTTTATATACTATAACCTTTGAAAATACTAGCAATACTGAAATCACTAATTTATATTTTTATGATGAAATTCCTGCCAATACAACCTATGTTGCTAATAGTTTAACAGTAAATAATATGCAATTTACTAATATCGGACAGCCTGGTTATATTGAAACGATAATCCCTTCACTAGGCATAAATGAAGCTGTTACTATAACTTTTAATGTAAAAATTAATAATAATACTGAAAATGGTACTGAAATCATAAATTTTTGTAGACTCTTCTATGGAACTACTGGTGATGAAACTAATATCATTTCTAATACAGTTTATACTATGGTAATAGATACAGATTGTAGTCCATGCCCTACTGGACCTATTGGTCCTCCTGGTATTCTTGGTGCTATTGGTCCTACCGGATGTACTGGCTTTACTGGTACTCCCGGTGATACAGGTCCTACTGGACCTACTGGTCCACCTGGTATTATTGGTGCTATCGGTCCTACTGGCTCTACCGGTATTACTGGTACTCCTGGTGATACAGGTCCTACTGGTCCCACTGGTATTATTGGTCCTATAGGCCCTACTGGATGTACTGGTTTTACTGGTACTCCTGGTGATACGGGTCCAACTGGACCTACTGGTACTCCAGGTGATATGGGTCCTACTGGACCTACTGGTCCTCCTGGTATTCTTGGTGCTATTGGTCCTACCGGATGTACTGGCTTTACTGGTACTCCCGGTGATACAGGTCCTACTGGACCTACTGGTCCACCTGGTATTATTGGTGCTATCGGTCCTACTGGCTCTACCGGTATTACTGGTACTCCTGGTGATACAGGTCCTACTGGTCCCACTGGTATTATTGGTCCTATAGGCCCTACTGGATGTACTGGTTTTACTGGTACTCCTGGTGATACGGGTCCAACTGGACCTACTGGTCCTCCTGGTATTCTTGGTGCTATCGGTCCTACTGGTCCCACTGGTCCAACTGGTCCTACTGGTATTATTGGTGCCACTGGTCCAACTGGATGTACTGGTTTTACTGGTACTCCCGGTAATACTGGACCTACTGGACCTACTGGTCTCCCAGGCTGCTTTGGTTGTACCGGTCCTACTGGATGTACTGGTACTCCCGGAATTCCCGGTTCTATAGGCCCAACTGGTCCTACTGGTCCTGCAGGCGCAGATGGTTGTTGTAGAATATGCTATATTCCACAATGTGAAAAAAGTTATTTATATATTAATACAGCCAATATAGAAATTAAACAAAAAAATCAACTAATTTCTTTATCAAAAAACATCCAAAAAAGAGGCTATAATATTAGGCACATGAATAACTCTCCAATTATCAACTTATCTGCAAAGAAATCATTTATGTTCAACTGTACTTTAAATGCTACTAATTTTGATATTTCTAATGAAAGTAAAGTTGATGTAGAGCTATTAGTAGATGGATACCCTTATCCAGGAATGGACTCTGCCACAATATTTTCAAATAATGAAGTAATAAAAATAATTGGTTTAGCGATAATAAGAACTTCAACATGTACTACTATAAGTTTAATAAACAAATCAAATTGTCCTGTTAAATTTTCTAATATTAATGTAACAATTATTGAAATTTAGCTATTATATTAGTATCTTACTAAAAATTAATCTCATTTAACCTTCTACTTTTAATTTTAATGTTTGAATCCCTCAATAAAAAATACCGTATATTACAAATGCAATATACGGTATTTTTTATTATCCTCTTATTAAATTTTCTATCTTAAACAAACTATTATTCTTATTAAATTAATTAACTTTATCAATATACCTTACCATTTCTTGTTTAACTTATAATTACTTATAAATTGCTTCAGTAGTTTTAATTTTTCTACTTACAGCATCAATTTGCATTTCTTTTACAACTTGTGTATATATTAAATCCACAATAAATATTTGTGCTATTTTTGATGATACTGCTCCACTTTCAAGCAAAGTTTCAGAAGAAACATAATTTAAATTTATATCAGAAACTATTGCAAGTGTTGAATTTTCATTTTCAGTTATTGCAATTATTTTCGCACCATTTTCCTTTGCAATTTTTACAGACTTAATAATTTCTTCAGTTTCTCCAGAATGAGAAATTGCTAATACAACTTCCCCTTCATTTGCAAGTGCAGACATCATTATCATAGTATGTGTATCTTGATAATACATGCTATTTATGCCTATTCTCATAAATTTATAATTAGAGTCTTGTGCAACTATTCCTGAATATCCAACTCCCATAAAATATGCCTTCTTGCAATTTTTTATTAAATCAGCACACTCATATATATCATTAGTATTTAATTTATTAACAGTTCTTTCTAATACATTAATATTGTTCCTTAAAAGCTTATTAGCTGTTTCTAATACATCTTCATTATTACTTATTTCATTATTAATAATACTATTGCTATTTTTTAATGATATTTCTTGAGCTAAGGTTACCTTAAAATCCTGAAACCCTGAAAACCCCATTTTTTTAGCAAATCTAGTTACTGTTGCTTCACCTGTATTAGTTTCTTTTGCAGCTTCTGATATACTCATGTAAATAACTTTTTCTGCATTATTTCTTATATATTCAATTATCTGCTTATCCGACTTACTTGTCTTAAAATTTGGAGTATCCAACTGATTTAATATGCCCATTTCTTCTCTCCTGCCACTACTACTTTTACTTAATATTTTATACTATATTATCTTACAATTATATAATTATCTGCTTTTAAAATTATATAAAGCTCCTAACATTCCTGCATTATTTTGATTTTCTGCAAATTCAATTTTAACATTTTTATATACTCTTTCAATAAGTTTTTCTTTTAAAGCCTTATTAATTCTTTCTTTTAAATAATCTTTTTGTGCCATTATTCCTCCGCCAAGCACAACTACTTCTGGATTAATAACATACACAATATATGAAATACCTAATGCTAAATTATCAACTAAATTATCTATTTCTTCAATACAATCAACATCACCTTTTTTAGCTAAATCAAAAATTATCTTTCCGTTGATGCTATCTTTACTAAGATTCTTTCTTATTGCAACTTTCTCAACTAATTTGCTAGTTGCAGCTATGTCTTGAAATGCACATCCATTAATTAGCATATATCCCACTTCTCCGGCACTATTGCTAAATCCATGGATTACTTTGCCATTAATTATAACACATCCACCTATTCCTGTACCAATAGTTAAGCATACACATGAATGTGAATCTTTAGCGCCTCCAAGCCAGTATTCTCCAAGCCCTGCACAATTCACATCATTTTCTACTTCACAGGGTATATCAAATTCCTTTTCTAACTCTTTTTTAATTTCAACTCCTGTATAATTTGGTATTAAACTAGAAGCATATACTATTTTCCCTTCTTTAGGATCAACCATTCCAGCTGTTGATACACATATCCCCTCAACTTTATGTTCAGTTATATAATTTCTTATTATGTTTTTTGCTTTTTCTAAAATTGACAATCCACCTTTACTAGCTTCTGTATCAATTTGAGACATTGTAATAATTTCTCCATTTTCTTTTATAACAGAATGTTTTATTGCTGTTCCACCAATATCTATACAAATATATTTTTTCATAATATCACCTTTGCCACTTTTTAAATTAAAACCTACCAATATTTTATAAAAGCCATTATCAATTTATCTTATATCTATAAAATTACTTAAAAGGGAGTACAAAAATACTCCCTTAACAGTTTTTAAATTATCTTTACTTTAAATATTGCTTTTTTAATATCTTTACTTTCATCAACCTTTATAGCTGTCATATGAGCATCTTCTGGGTAACATATTAAAAAATCACCTTTTTCTAATGTTACTACAGCAGATTTCTCTCCATTTAGAGGTAAGAAATCTCCTTCTTCTTCATATTCCTTTTGCTCTAAATTATCAATATGATTAAGAGCAATTTTTTCTGTTCCATCTAACATTAAATGAACATCAATGTATTTTCTATGAGCTTCCCAAAATCTATCTGCTTTATTTGTAGTTTTATAAGATACTACGTTAACGAATACATCATCACCATTAATTTCATGAGTTCCTGTACTAAATTTATTCAAGTTATTTTCAATAGAATATTTAAAGCATTCTAAAATTCTTTCATCTATAAAATTATATCTTTCTTTATCTTTTATATTTCCAAAAATCATACTTATACTCCTTCTAGTTCTCCTCTTAAAGATTCATCAGTTTCTGTATCACAGAAAACTGTTGCAGCATCTAAAGTATTTACCTTTTTGCCAGTTACAGCAAGTTCTATGGAACTTGTTATATATCCAACAACTACTGATGTTGATATAGAAATAATTGCATATGCCCATGAAGTTACACTTGGAACATTGTACTTTAAGAATACAACAAGTGCTGCTGATACTGCAAAAGCTACATAAGCACCTAAGCTTGTTGCTTTCTTTGTGAAAGCTCCTAAAACGAAGATTCCTGCTAATACTCCAAGAACTAATCCCATAAAGCTATTAAACCATTCATAAGCTGATTTAATTTCACCATTTGCAAGTACCATTGATACTGCAATTGATACAATACCAACACCTAATGATATATATTGAGCTATTTTTGTTTGCTTTTCAAAACTTAATTCTTTAGAAGATATTTTAGATTGAATATCTAATGTCCAGCTTGTTGCAACTGAATTTAATCCAGTTGATAATGTTGATTGTGATGCTGCATATATAGCTGCTAATAATATTCCTGTTATACCAACTGGTAATTGGTATGCTATATATGATGCAAAAATTTGGTCTTGTTGAGCTGTTTGTGCTAATGCTGGATTTTGATTATAGAAAACAAATAATGCTGTTCCTATTAAATAAAATACTGTTGCTAAGAATATTGATAATACTCCATTTCCATAAGTCATCTTCTTTAATTGTTTAATATCTGTTGTAGTTGTAAATCTTTGTACTATGTCTTGGCTTGAAATATATGATGAGAATGTATTGAACCCTGCACCTACTAAAATTATAAATGCACTGTTCTTTAATATGTTTATATCAAAAACTACATCTGTTGGTGCTAAGAACTTTCCTCCAGCTAATTCGCTAAATACAGATCCTATTCCACCATCGATACTAAATAATAAGAATCCTAATGCAAATGTAACTCCAACTATTAATACCATACCTTGAATAAAGTCAGTCCATAATACTGATTTTAATCCACCTGTATATGAGTAAATTATAGCAATAACACCCATAACTATTATTAATATGTTTACATTAATTCCTGTAAGTTGAGCTAATACCATAGATGGTAAATACATAATGATAGACATACGTCCAATTTGATATATTATAAACATTAAAGCACCTAAAATTCTAAGGCCTTTATTTTTATATCTTATTTCTAAGTATTCATATGCTGTATCTATTTTTAATCTGCTATATAAAGGTAAGAAGAATCTTATAGTTAATGGAATTGCAATAATCATACCTAATTGTGCAAACCATAATATCCAACTTCCTCCATAAGAGTTACCTGCTAATGATAAGAACGATATTGGACTTAATAATGTAGCAAATATAGAAACAGATGTAACCCACCAAGGTATAGTTCCATCCCCCTTAAAGAATTCCTTACCCTTCATTTCTTTCTTTGAGAATGCTAACCCTGCTAATAAAACTGCTCCTAGATATACTACGAGCACAACCATATCAATCCATGTAAAACCCTTCACTTTAATCTCTCCTTTATACCTTTAAATTTTAGAAGTATTTATTGTAGATAACTTTAGCTTGCTTAACCATTTCTGGTGTAGCTTCCTTCATTGGCTTTCTGCAATATCCAGCTTCCACACCTTCTTCTTCTAGTAATAATTTTAAAGTTCCATATAAACCGTTTGCTAATATATCAGTAATTAAGTCATTAGTAACATGTTGAACTTCTAATGCTTCAGCAATTCTACCTTCTTTAGCTAATTCAAATATTTCTCTAGCTCTCTTACCATTTACATTAAATGTTGAACCAATAGCTCCATCTACTCCTAGAACTGTTGCTGGTAACATCATTTCATCAAATCCTGCATAAATTAATTTGTCTGGGAATCTTTTTCTCATTCTTTCTAATAAATAGAAGTCTGCTGCTGTGAATTTAACACCAATTATTTTTTCATTTTCAAATAACTCTGCAAATTGATCTAAACTCATATTTACTCCTGTTAAGAATGGAATTGAGTAAATTATCATAGTGTTGTCAACTGAATTTATTATTGTATTGTAATAATCCTTAATTTCTTCAAAATCAAATTTATAATAAAAAGGTGTTACTGCTGATAATGAATCATATCCAAGTTCTGTTGCATATTTTGCAAGTTCTACTGATTCCTTAACATTAATTGATCCTACTTGCGCAATTAACTTTACTGCATCCTTTGCTTCATCTTTAGCAATTCTAAATATTTCTTTCTTTTCTTCTGTTGAAAGCATAAAGTTTTCTCCTGTGCTTCCACCAACATATAAACCATCAACTTTATTTTTGTCGATGTTATGTCTTATAATTTGTCTAAGACCCTTTTCGTTAATGTTTCCTTCCTTATCAAAAGATACTAATAATGCTGAATAAATTCCCTTCATTTTTTAACCCTCCATTTTGTAAATGTTTACTTAAAATTTAAAAAAATTATTTATTTCTAATTTACTAAACATCTGGTATTTAGCTTAATAGCTTGTCTACCAGTATGATTTTTTATTAAAGTTTAGTAAATGATTTAACTTATTGATTTAACAAATTTCTTTGTTATTAATTGTGGTCTTGTAATTGCTCCTCCAACTACACATGAATATGCTCCACATTCAAATGCTTGTCTTAATTCTTCCGGAGTATTTATTTTTCCTTCTCCAATTACAGGTATTTTTAAATCTTTAGATAACCTTTTAATAAGCTCTAAATCTGGTCCATCTCCCTGTGTTGAATACTTTGTATATCCAGATAATGTTGTAGATACACAATCAACACCTAATTCTTCTGCTTTAACTGCTTCTTCATAAGTAGATATATCTGCCATAACTAATACTCCATTACTTTTTATATAATCTACTAAGTCTTTTAACGATTCTCCATTTGGTCTTTTTCTTTCTGTAGCATCTAAAGCTATCATTTCACATTTAGTATTTAAAAGCTTGTCCACCTCTTCTTTTGTAGGTGTTATATATATTGGTGAGTCTTCATAACACTTCTTAATTATTCCTATGATAGGTAATCCCGTTACTTTTTTTATTTCTATAATATCTTCTACCCCTTGTGCTCTTATAGCAACTGCTCCACCTTCTTTTGCTGCCTTTGCCATTCTTCCCATTATGAATGAACTATGTAACGGCTCGTCATCTAAGGCTTGACATGAAACTATAAGTTTACCTTTTACCTTATTTAGCATATAAACTCCTCCCATCAAGATTTAAAGAAAATAATTTTCACTTGTTGATATTATAATATCATGTAATCATTTACTTTGCAAGTAATTTTCATAAATTATTTTCTTTTTTCTTAATTTTATTATTTTAATAAGGTTTTATATTGATTTTTAGTGAAAAAAGAAAATAAATTTCATTTTTATTTTGAAATTTATTTTCAGAAATTCATTTTTATTAAATGTTTTTTGTTTTATTTTTAAAATAATATGGAAATTAATACAAAATAAAGGATGCCCTAATGAGCTACCCCTGTCTACATCACAATAGGTCAGTTCATTAGGACACCCTTTTAAGTCGCAATATTTTATATTTTTAAACACTTCATAGTAAACTATTCTTTGCTTTCTTAATGTACATATCTTATATAGAACTTTTACTCAATCTGTAACTATTATCTTCTTTCATATTCCTTAATTAAAATACTTGCCACAATAACTGATAAAAGATATGTTATAGATTTATCTTGAGTGTATAAAAAATTACTTATAATAATAAATATTATTATTGATACTATTAAAATCTTTATTAAGTAAATATTTTTTTTCTGTTTTAGGATATTAATTAAATCCTCACTTATACCATATATATTTTTTTCATCTGAAATTTTTTCTATTTCTCCACTAGGCGAGGTAGACATGCCAAATACATATACCCCTCCAATTAATGCTATAATCCAAACTATACCCTCCATTAATATTCCCCCCTTATTATTAATTAAAAAATATTGCAATAAGAAATCCAAAAACTATAATATTTTCTCATAAAGTCATACTCCTATACCTTTACTAAACAACAGAACATACGAAAAATGTAATATACCTGCTTTTATCCAAATTTTTTTATTGCTCATAATTTTTCTCCTCACATATATTTAGCATCTAATAAAACAATTATACACTAAATAAAGTATAATTTACATATTAATTACAAATACCATGTATTCACTTTTATGATTGTAATTTACCATTCACAATATTTAAAAATAGTGTACTTTATTTTTGAATTATGAATAAAAAATACCGGATATTCACTTTTTAATAATACGGTATTTTCATTAATTTAATATTTAATTTCATCTTCTTAATATTTTAATATTATTCACAGTATATTTAATTTATTTTATATACCTTTGTAGTTATTTTTAAATATTTGAATCTTTGTGTTTATGATTTCTCAAAGAAAATACCCATGCTTCATCTTCTGGTAATTTCTTTCCTGTAATATCTTTATACGCTTCCTTAATTCCATTTTTAACTGACCATTTAATAACAAAGTATATTACAATTAAAGTGATAATAGCAGTTCCACCGCTAATCCCTAATTCTTCCCACATAACTATCCCCCCAAAAAATATCTTCAATTAATACCTTACAATATTATACCTTTAATATAGATAGATAATACATAAGCGAGCTTCTCTATCTTTTTATAATCTAGCAATTCTGGAGTATCTTTTTCATTTAAAATAAATTCCGAAATACCCTGTTGACATATATGAATATTCGGATAATCATTTTCCTCAAATGCAAAATAATCGCTTACTCCCATATTTTGCTCAAAAGCAATTTTAGCCTTTTCTGTAGGATAATCATCAACAAAATCTATATTATTATTATTAAAAATCTCCTTAATACCTGAATATAATATTTGCGACTCACTAATTCTACTTAAAGTTTTTAAACCTAAAGGATTAGAATTATATGAATCTTTCATTCCAACACAGTCAATATTTATGTTAAAAATATTTTGATATTGTAATTGTTCAAGCTTTGTTACAAAATCTCTACTGCCTGCAAAAAGAGCCATTTCTCCATTAGTCATTAGAAAAATAACATCATAATTAAGAGACTCTTTTTTTGATGTATCCTCTAATAATTTAGCTATTTCAAGAACTGTAGCAACACCTGATGCATTATCAACAGCTCCATTAAACCAAGCATCAAAGTGAGCTGTCAAAATAATAGCAGTGCTGCTATCGTTTCCACTAATTTTGCCAATAACATTGCTAATATTTCTACCATCATAGGGAAAATTGTCTAAATATGATTTACCAAAAACAAATTCTAAATTTAATTGTTTATACAATTCATCAATATATTCAGTTGCTTTTTGATTCCCTTCTTTATTATATTCCCTATCTTTAACTTTTTCTGAACATAAGTATTCAACTACTTCGCTAACTGTAAATTTTCCGTCGAGATTTTCTTCTTGAACAATAATATTACTTCCAACCTCACTTTCATCTTGTTCTACATTATTATCATTACAACCATATAATAAAAATACACTTAACACTATTAGCAGAAATCTTATTTTATTCATATTAGCCCCCTATTCATTTAATATTACAGATAAATATATATGTTCTATAGCTATTCTGATAATATAATATAAAATTATACATAAAATAATAAATCATATAATAGCAAAACTAACCCACATTTTATTCTCCCTTTACATCGTATTAAGATTATTGATTTAATCTACTGAATAACTAATTAAGATTATCCATTATTCTATTAATTTATATCTTACTATTAATGGACTTAATACAATAATGAATGATAAATATAGTAAATAAAATACTAGAATATTAATTCCTAATTTGAATAAATATGTTTGAACTAATAGAGGTAACGGTATTAATACTGCTATTATTAATCTAGATACATTGTTAATTTTCAATGCAACATTACAATTTTTACATTCTATTCTTTTATAACCACAAAATGACCATATAGAAAATAGCAATTCCACATATGAAAAGTTTCTTTTGCATTTAATACATTTTTGAATAATTTCCCTCTCCTATCCTTTTTAAATTTGTCATATAATACAATTATACACTAGAAAAATCATACTTTACATATTAATTCCAAATATCCCTTAATTCTCACCATATTAAAACTACTTACAATATTTTTGAATTGCGAACTAAAAAATACCGCATATTCGATTTTGAATAGTACGGTATTCATACAATATATTTTAAAGTTATTCTCTTTTTTTACTTAGCTTCAACACCTTTTTAGTAATAATCATGAGTATTATTATATATGAAGGTATAATTATAAATGATATATTAAATAAATTTAACATGTATATACAATAAAAAATATCAA
>OCPT01000408.1_pt1 | contig 34376 bp, 29 predicted proteins | sample 1538741 | NCBI WGS metagenome assembly OCPT01 (sample SAMN04571723, study PRJEB22368) | human gut metagenome | biome: human gut; material: stool | host: Homo sapiens | place: Luxembourg | collected 2012-12-06 | reverse complement strand
ACTCAAGGCCGCTTGAAAATGGTCTCGATGTTTTTTTAATTTTGAACACCCTACCTTACAGGGCGTAGGGAATGGGGACATGGTACCCAGGGCGTTGCCCTGGGCTCTGGACTTGTTGGGCTTTCAGCCCGCGCAGGGCCGCAAACGAGGCTTTTCCGCACAATCTCCATCTACTTAATTTTTCTGGATTTTGAACACCCTACCTTTAGCGGCGATCTTCTGGCAGACTCCTTGAGAGAAATCGTCTTGTTTTTCTGTACGTTTGCAGTATATTGATTATTAACCTATTAATACAAAAGTATCATGAAGAAAATTTTTATGAGCATCTTGGCATGCGGATTATTAACTATCGGTTTGTGTGGTTGCGGTCCGTCAAACACTCCTGAAGATGTTGCAGAAGCAGCTGCAAAAGCTATGATTTCTAATGACTTTGACAAATTCGTTGACTACGTATATGTCAAGGAAGGAACCAGCGAAGAGGAAGAAAAACAGGGCAAGGAACAGCTGTCGGCCATGCTCAAGGCTAAAACGGGCAACGAGGATCAAAAATATACTGACTGCAAGGTCCTTAACTGTGAGCTCAATGATGGTGGCGACAGGGCAAAGGTTGAAGTGGAATTCACCCTCAAAGACGGTTCAACCAAGACCGACAAGATGCCTGTCAGAAAAGGCAAGGATGGCAAGTGGGGCGTTGTCTTGTACTAAGAGGTTTTGGCGTGTGTACAACACATAGCTAATTTCATTACTAACCCCCGATAACAACAAAAGCGCGTCTGTTTTCAGATGCGCTTTTTGTTGTTATCGGGGGCATTATGTATTAAGTAGTTGGTCAACCACGTAATTCTTATTAGCCAACTGACGCCAAAATCAGTTCCGGAAAGCTGTGGGAGCAGAGCGTAAGAGTCGCACCTCCGTGTTGGGCCTCATCGGAAAGAGTCGGTCAGCAGTTTGATTTCAATTGAAGGGGATATTTTCTCGTAGAGAATGTTGTACACCGCATCCAATATCGGCATGTTCACGTGGAAATGTCTGTTGATTTCCTTCATACATTTTGTGCCATAGAATCCTTCGGCAATCATTTCCATTTCGATTTGCGCCGACTTGACCGAGTAGCCCCTTCCGATCATGGTTCCAAAGACGCGGTTGCGCGAGAAATTGGAATAGCTGGTCACAAGGAGGTCGCCGAGATATACCGAGTCGTAAACGTTTCTCTCAATGGGGTAGACCGCATTGAGGAAGCGGCTCATCTCCTGCACGGCGTTGCTCACAAGCACACTCTGGAAGTTGTCGCCGTATTTCAAGCCGTTGCAGATTCCGGAAGCGATAGCATAAACGTTTTTCAGCACGGAAGCATATTCAATGCCGATTACGTCGGAGTTTGTCTTCGTCTTGACGTAGCTGCTTGCAATCAGGTCGGCGAAATTGGCGGCTTTCTCTTCATCGGTACACCCAATCGTGAGATAAGTCAGACGCCCCAGCGCCACTTCTTCTGCATGGCTCGGACCACCCAGAACGGCCAGATTGTCGTCGGGCACATTAAAAACCTGCCGGAAATATTCAGAGCATATCAAGTTCTCATCGGGCACAATTCCCTTGATGGCCGTAATGACGAATTTGTTATGAAGTTTCTCTTTGAGCTTTTTCAGGTGGTTTTTCAAATAAGGCGAAGGTGTCACAAAAATAAGCGTATCGCAGTTGCGCACCACCTCATTGATGTCGGAAGAAAAGGATATTCTGTTGACATCGAAGTGTACGCTCGTAAGATATGACGGATTATGCTCCAAGCGCTTGAAGTCTTCAATGACTTCAGGTCTACGCATATACCAAGAGATGTGATCAACTTTCTCGAGCACAATTTTGGCAACGGCAGTGGCCCAGCTTCCGCCTCCCATGATGGCTATTTTTTCGTTTCCAAACACGATGTTTCAATCTACTTGAGCAGGTGGTCAGCAGTATGTTTGTCTGATATAGGCTGCACTTTGGCAAGGCATTCAAACAAGTTTGACAACCTACTTATTTATAATGTGCTGCATCTGCACCAAGGAGGTACGTCCAATGCTGTGGCGTTTTTCCCTTATAGAAAAGGCAGCAAAAAAGAAACGGAAACACCGCCCACGCTTTCAGAGATGTTGTGTGGGCGGTATTTTTTTTCAGCAAAAAGCTATGTAATGGTAAAAAAATAACTTGACCAATTTTGTGGAATAAGGAATTATTTCTTATGCCCTATCTTTTTGCCGTTTTTGAAATTTGTCATCGGTCACATAGCCCGCTATGCTCCCTCTTCCAAATTCCAAAACCAACAAAAATACAGGTCAAAATTGATCAACTTATTCTTTCACCATTACTATATGTTAGCCAACGTTCCAGTCCGTAATGTCTTGAACGCTTGGCTTTTGAATATCGAGTTTGTATTTCTTGATGATTTCCCCGATTTGCTGCTGCACCTTCTGCGGGTTGACATCCTTGAGGTCTGTCACCAGATTATATCCAGCCTTCTGGAGCACTGGCACCAGAGCCTCGTCAATGCCACATTCCACATATTTGGCGGCAGCGTCGCGCGGAGCTTTCTTTTCTGGACGCATTTGCGGGAAGAACAACACTTCCTGAATCTGGGTCTGTCCCGTCATGAGCATCACGAGGCGGTCGATGCCGATGCCGATGCCCGAGGTGGGAGGCATGCCATATTGCAGAGAGCGCAGGAAGTCCTGGTCGATGAACATGGCCTCGTCGTCGCCCTTCTCAGAGAGGCGCAACTGGTCTTGGAAGCGTTCCTCTTGGTCGATTGGGTCGTTGAGCTCAGAATAGGCATTGGCCAATTCCTTACCGTTGACCATCAGTTCGAAGCGCTCCGTCAGGTTCGGGTTTGTGCGGTGTTTTTTTGTCAGCGGCGACATTTCCACGGGATAGTCCGTGATGAACGTCGGCTGGATATAAGTGCCTTCACAGAATTCGCCGAATACCTCGTCAATGAGTTTTCCCTTGCCCATTGTGTCGTCGATTTCCATGTTGAGCTTCTTGCAGATTTCGCGGATTTCGTCTTCGCTCTTTCCGTCGAGGTCATATCCAGTCTTTTCCTTAATGGCTTCGAGGATTGGCAGGCGGCGATATGGCGCCTTGAAGCTGACAGTTTTGCCATCGATTTCCACTTCCGTCGTGCCGTTGACTGCAAGGCAGATGCGCTCCAGGAGGTTTTCCGTGAACGTCATCATCCAGTTGTAGTCTTTATATTGAACGTAGAGCTCCATGCAGGTGAACTCTGGGTTGTGGTTCTTGTCCATACCCTCGTTGCGGAAGTTCTTGCCCACTTCATAAACACCTTCAAAACCGCCAACAATCAAGCGCTTCAGATAAAGCTCCGTTGCGATGCGGAGATAGAGATCAACGTCAAGAGAGTTGTGGTGTGTGATAAACGGACGGGCGCTTGCGCCGCCGGGGATGGGCTGAAGGATTGGCGTTTCAACTTCAGTGTATCCAGCATCGTCCAACACCTGGCGCAACGTTTTGATCACCTTGGAACGCTTCAAAAACGTCTCCTTGACACCTTGGTTGACGATGAGGTCAACGTAGCGTTGGCGGTAGCGGAGTTCAGGGTCGTCAAACGAATCGTATGTCACGCCGTCTTTTTCCTTAACGATTGGCAGCGGTTTGATGCTTTTTGCCAAAACGGTCAGTTCCTTGGCGTGGATGGAAATCTCGCCAGTCTGTGTGCGGAACACGAAGCCCTTGATGCCGATGAAATCTCCCAAGTCAAGCAGTTTCTTGAAAACCGTGTTGTAGAGTTCTTTGTCTTCCGAGGGGCAGATGTCGTCGCGCGTCACGTAAACCTGGATGCGGCCGCGAGAGTCGAGCAATTCTGCAAAGCTGGCCTTGCCCATGATGCGTCGGCTCATCATACGGCCGGCGATGCACACTTCACGCGGAGTTTCTGCGTTATCGTCAAAGTTTTCTTTGATTTCCGTTGAATAGGCATCAACGGGGAATTCGGCTGCGGGATAAGGATCTATGCCCATGGCACGCAGCTGTTCGAGTGAATTACGGCGACAAATTTCCTGTTCGCTGAGTTCAAGTATATTCATAATGATGATTTTTGCTTCTTAAGCAATGCCAAACCAATGGTGCCGCAAGCCTGGGGCTGTTTTGTGCGTTGCCACTATCGGAGAGAATGTTTTTTTGCCATTGCCAAAGTGTTCTCATATTTTCCGGATGCCCGTTTCTTATGCAATAGGGCTTGCCGGAAGTAACTAAGTAATGCAAAGTTACATAATTTCGGTGGATGGGCTTTAATACTTGGATATATTTTTAAGGTGTGTCCTGATTTTCCGTTTCAAAACACCCCTTGGATTGGTCGTTTAGTCCTCACACGCCTTATATATATCGCGCGTGAGTTCACGGTTGAGTTTGACATATCCACCAAAAATCTCACCCTTCGTGTGGTGGAGGTTGTTGACAAGCTGGTCAATGTCTGCATTGTCAATGCCTAGTTCGGAAAGGTTGCGCGGCAAACCAAGTGTGCCCGACCAGAAATCTTGCAAATGACTGATACACTCATTGATGACCTCTGCTTTCGGTCGGCCGTCTGCTTCTATGCCAAAGAGACGTTCAGCCAACTGGAGCGTGCGGAAATCGTTGACCTTGCTCACCACTTTCAGCCAGGCCGGGAACACCACTGCCAATCCTGCACCATGCGTCACGCCGTAGAGAGCGCTTAGCTCGTGTTCAATGGCATGGCTCGACCAGTCTTCTTCGCGGCCTGTGCCGCAAACACCGTTGTGGGCCAATGTTCCAGCCCACATGATGTTGGCGCGTGCCTCATAGTCGTCGGGACATTCCATCAGGCGGCGTCCTTCGGTGATGATGCTCTGCAGAAGACCTTCAGAGATGCGGTCGGTGACCTCCGTTGAAGGTGTGTTTGAAAAATAGCGCTCAAAGATGTGCACCATCATGTCGCAGATGCCGCAGGCTGTTTGGAAATGCGGCAACGTGAAAGTGAGTTCTGGATTCAGCACAGAAAAACGCGGTCGCAGCAAGAGTGGGCAGCGCAGGGAAATTTTCTGGCCAGTGGCAACGTTGGTTATCACGGTGTTGCCAGAAGCCTCGCTCCCCGCAGCCGGAATGGTGAGCACCACTCCCACGGGCATGGCCTCTTTTGCCTCGGCTTTTCCGGCGTAGAAATCCCAGAAGTCGCCATCGTATGGCACGCCGAGCGCAATGGCTTTGGCGGTGTCGATGGCACTGCCGCCGCCAACGGCAAGGAGAAAGTCATATTTCTCGCGACGCACCATTGCGATGCCTTCGCGCACGAGGTCATCTTCGGGATTCGGCTTGACACCGCCCAGTTCGCCAAAGCAGAGTCCGGCTTCGGTGAGCGATTTTTCAACACGGGCGAGAAGGCCGCTTCTGACAACCGAACCTTGTCCGTAAACAATCAACACTTTTTTTGCACCATATCGCAGTGCCAAGTCACCAGTCTGCTGCTCCGTGTCTTTGCCGAAGACGAAGTGGGTCGGACTGCAAAATTCAAAATTAAGCATGAGGTTATTTTTTTTGAAGTCTTTGCTCTGACGTTCTGCCGATGGGGATTACCACAGGCAAAACGAATGGGCAAATGGAAAATCTGATTATCGGCAAGCAGAAAATATCGCATTCCGCCAATTCGATACCTATGTCTGTTGGCGAACACCATCCCGCGTTCAAGCGTGTCTGCTCCCAGATGCGCTCGTCTCTGCTCCCAGGTGCGTTCGCGTCTGCTCCCAGGTGCGTTCGTGTCTGCTCCCGCGTTCGCTGATAGATTTTGGGATTGGATTGTCAACGAGGGCGGCAGGGGGGAGAATGGCGGGAAAAACTGACGTGAACAACAGAGAGATGCGTAGTTTCCAATCATGCGCCGTTTTTTTTCGTCTTACACGGAAGTGTTTATCTGTCGGTATTCTCTCGGGGAAAAACCAGTGGCGTTGTGGAAATACTTTCCGAGGAAACTCTGATTCGTGAAATTCATTCGTTGTGAGATTTCCTTGATTGAAAGACTCGTGTTGGCCAACAGCTGTTTGATTTCAATCACCACAAATTCCGTGATCCACTGTCCGGCAGTTTTCCCGCTCACGGTTTTGACAACCTCCGAAAGGTATTTGGGGGTGATGCAGAGTTTGTTGCTATACCAAGAGACGTTTCTTTCCTTCTTGAAATTGGCGCTGAGCAGTTGGATGAACTTGTCGAAGAGGCCGAAACTGCCAGAGCGTATGTCAACCGGCGACATGCAGTGGGAGCTGAGGATGTCGCAGACGTCGAAATAAAAGAGGCGGATGAGGGCCGTCATTGTTTCGCGGCGATAGCGCGTTTCCTCGCGCTGCATGCGCCAGATGATGTAGTCAAAGCCGGCCTTTGCCCATTCCTGTTCTTTCAGCGTCAGGTGGGTGACGGGATATTTATAGAGATATTGCAGGAACGGCCAGAGTTGCGTGAGCCCGGCGATGCCGTCCTGTATGCTCTGGTGTGAAACGAGAATCATGCGTGCATGAAAATCTTCGCTCACGTCCAGTTTGCTGAACACCTGGTCGCCGACGCCGATAAAAAGGTCGCCCGACGACATCTCCACGGTTTGGGTGTTTATCATGAACTTTGCGCTCCCGCCTGTGCAGAAACAGTAAGTGAAAAAGCCCAGGCGGATGGCGTCGTTGGAGAGATTGGCAAGACTGATGTCGTCTAAGGCTATAAAGTCATCGCCCATAGACGACGTGTATTTCGCCGCCACTTCCCTGGCGTCTTTTATGCTGAATGGTTTGATGGTCTTTGCTTTTTCCATGATAACCCTTTAAATGAAAGAGCGTTCTGAAAATTCCGACTCGTCATCTTCAAGATATAAGCCGGAATTTTGAGAACGCCCTTGAAAAAATATGATAAATTGGCTAAGTAATGTTGAAAAAATAACTTCCGCAATTTTGCCGTTGGCGATTAATAATTTAATTACTCACCTGCCTTTTCGGCTCTTTTCGAACTTATTCTCAGTCACAATGCTCGCATTGCTCCTTCGAATAATCTCAAAAATAGCTCAAAAATGCAGGTGCAAAATTGCTGAACTTATTCTTTCAACATTACTAAGCGAAGCGTCAGAGTCATTCATAGCTATGCGTGGAGCATTGTTGTGTCATGATTTTGGCCGCTTGGCTTGCCCAACTGTTCTGGATGTCTGTCAATTAGAGTTCGAGGTCGCCATCGTGAATTTCGTGCCAAGGCAATCCCTGCTTGTTGAGCTCTTCCATGAATGGATCTGGATCAAATTCCTCAACATTCCAAACGCCCGGCTTCTTCCAAAGCCCGAGCATGAACATGCGTGCACCAATCATGGCCGGAACGCCAGTTGTGTAGCTGACGCCTTGCATGCCAGTTTCTTCATAGGCTGCACGGTGTGAGCAGTTGTTGTAGACGTAGTAGGTGTGTTCCTTGCCGTCTTTCAGACCGCGGATGCGGCAGCCGATGCTGGTTTGGCCCTCGTAGTTTTCGCCAAGGTCCTGCGGGTTGGGCAATACGGCCTTGAGGAACTGCAAAGGAACGATTTCGTGTCCTTCGTAGTTGATGGGCTTGATGGATGCCATGCCGATGTTCTGAATCACACGCAGGTGGGTCAGGTATTCCTGTCCGAAGGTCATCCAGAAGCGTGCGCGCTTGATGGTCGGATAGTTCTTCACGAGGCTTTCGATTTCCTCATGGTGCAGGAGGTAGCTCTCCTTCGGGCCGATTTCTGGGTAGGTCAGTGGCTTGTGGATTTCAAGCGGTTCGGTCTCCACCCATTTGCCGTCCTGCCAATAGAGACCCTTCTGGGTGATTTCGCGGATGTTGATTTCCGGGTTGAAGTTGGTGGCGAAGGCCTTGTGGTGGTCGCCAGCGTTGCAGTCGACGATGTCAAGGTATTGAATCTCGTCAAAGTGGTGCTTGGCGGCATAAGCCGTGTAGATGCTCGTTACGCCCGGATCGAAACCGCAACCGAGGATGGCTGTCAGGCCAGCCTTTTCAAAGCGGTCTTTGAAGGCCCACTGCCAAGAATATTCAAAGTGTGCCTCGTCTTTCGGCTCGTAGTTGGCCGTGTCAAGGTATGAACATCCACACTGCAGGCAGGCTTCCATGATGGTGAGGTCCTGATAGGGCAGGGCAAGGTTCATGACGAGGTCGGGCTTGAACTCGTTCATGAGAGCGCAGAGTTGCTCTACGCTGTCGGCGTCCACCTGTGCCGTTTTGATATCGTCACGACCAATGGCCTTGACGATGGCATCGCACTTGGATTTCGTGCGGCTGGCAATCATGATTTCGTTGAACACGTCGGTGTTCTTAGCCACTTTATGAGCGGCAACAGTGGCAACGCCACCTGCGCCGATAATCAATACTTTTCCCATTTTTGATTTTATGTGTTTTACTTTACATTGCAAACTTAAGAATAAATATTGAATCACGCAGACATCTTAGGGTTAAATTTGATGGAGGGGGGAGATTTTGAACACCTGCTTGAAAAACTGCGTATAGAACTCGTCTTTCTTGGCAGCCTTTGCTTTTGATAATGTACTGTTTGCCATAAAAATTGATAGTTGTTTTTAGCTGGCACCCAACTATCAATCCGCAAACGCGACACGGTACGACAAGACATAAGAAAAGCGTGATGCCATCCTTATCGCGTTTAGCACGGGGTGGCCTCGGATTGGAACCCCGGAATCTTCTAAGAATGCACCACGCCTATTGCGTGTGCATCGCTTTTTCAAGATTCCAGGGATAACTATACGAGTCACCTGTCACATATTATTCGTGCTTTTTATTCCAAAGACCGATTGTTGTTATCCAATCCGTCTTCTACCAATTGAGTTTCCGAGACTCTTGGCTAAACGCGAAATAATAGCGAATGCTTATTTTTTACCACAATGTCTGCATATCTTCATATAGAATACAAAGATATACAACGCGAAGTTATGAAAAAAACATTGACATAACAATTGGCAAACATAACTTTTGCCAAGAGTACCCTCTACAAAATGACGCACCTTAACCAATTACCTTTCTTTAAGCCTGCGGGCAAACTTATCTTCTTTGAGAAGAAAGCCCTGCTTGATTGGGTGCGTGGAGCAAAGTCCCTGTCGGAGGAAGAAATCAGAGCGGAAGCTGCTGCAAGGTTGAATGATATGAACAACAGCCCCTAACCGCCATGGGAACAGAATAACTGATAGAGCGCATCAGCGAGCGTGAGCCTTTGTTGGCAAAAGCGGTCAGCCACATGGTTGCGTATGTTCAATACCGTTATCCCTCTACGTTTCCGAGCAAGGAGCAGACTATGGCGGTAAACGAATACCTGCACAGCATCCATGCTGACGGAGACGGCAGTATGTCGGAAACTAATTGCGAGCATCGCAGGATTGCTTCGCAGCGAATTACCATCGCTGCCATCCGTGTACTTGACACCGAACAACAGAACAGGCTTCAAGATATACTTGACCATATCGCATACGACAAGGAGTATTATATGCCGGAGAGAGGGCGAGGTATGCACTACTGACTTTTCTTTTGACTGCACCAGTTTTAGATTATCCATAAACAGACAAATAATGAATAAAGATTTGAGCTATTGTATCGTGTTGTCGCAGGAACAACTTTCTTATCTGGCAGGAAGCAAATACGGCATTGACCGAATGAAGATTCTTAACCGGCTTATTGAAGCGACCGTGCTGGAACAAACGGAGTATTCCAAGAAAGACTTTGCCACGACATTGCAAGTCGGACAGGCGGCTTTGTCGGAAGTGGAATTGTCCTGCAAATTGGGCTATGACAAGAAGACTATCTCACGTGTGATTGACAAGATGAATCGGCTTGGTATTGTCGCATCCGTTCAGAGCAACCGCACGAGCATTCACACGCTGAAATGCGTATCGGCTTGGATGCTGGACGGCAAGCGTATCGACAACCCTTTCTATGTCCGAATGAAAGACCGTAAGGACGGCAACCAAGAAACGGCTAACCGCCCATATAACAACGATAGTATTCTTCCAATGAACCGACAGCATATTTTGGAGAGCCAAACAGAGACAAATTGCCCTACCAAAACGCAGACAGACAGCACGACAGTATCGGATGAAACTTACTTCCCTGATTTATCGGCTTCGCCAATAACAGAAGATATACCTGTTATAGCTGATGATGGCGAACTCTTGATGGCTTCTTCTGTCTGCGAACAACCGTTGCCATTCCTGATTGGCGATAAAAACGAAGCAGAGGACAGCAACAGTAACGATAGATTGAATGCTGAAACAGATAGTCATGAGTTTCCAAGTTCGCCCACAACTACATCAGGCGATGAGATTGCAGAAGACGGAACCGCCAGAGATACTGTACAGATAGATTCCGCTTCGATATATACAACCACGGTATGGGCTTCTCCACAGCCTTTGGCATAGGAAGAATCCGCTAATACCTAAAGGGACGATTGGCAATTATAAATCATTCAGATACAACAGAATGTACTGTAATTTGGTGTGTAGTGTTACAAGAAGTGCCTATGTCGCACAGGCTTGCTTCGCTTGCCAGTACCACATAAGCGTATTCCGGCAGTCGCAAGCTCCCACCGTGCTGTACCTTTTTAGATAAGATGTTCTACCCATTATAATGCAGAAAAGAATGAAGAACAATGATAACGACAAACTGATTGGCGAGAAAAAGGAAGAGGAAGAGGAAAAGGATAAGAAAGAAACAAGACGAATCTTGCGCCTTGAAGCCAGAGTTACGGAAGACGAATACACCAAGGCTTTGGAACTCGCCCAATCCTGCGGTTTAACCATGAGTGACTATGTACGCAGGACGGCTTTGGGGCATCGTCCACACTTGCGGCTGACTGAGCGCGAAGCGGAAGCTCTGTGCAGCCTTTCGGATGCAAGAGGCGACCTTATCCGTATCGTGGCAGCCGTGAAGTCCATCCAAGCGGATAAGCGTGCTATCTATTTCAGCGACACCCGATTTGTGGAGCAATGGATGAAAGCTGCCACAAAGCTCATCAGCCGTTGGAATCAGATTGAAACTTACCTTAACGAATAAAATTCCCTACCTGTTATGATTGCAAAAGCAGCGACCATTTCGCATGGCTCAAATGCCATCAGATACTCCGTCAATAAAGACAGATCGGATATAGTCAAGACCAATCTTCTGCCGGATGACATTCCTCCCGAAGCGATGTTCAAGCGGATGATGTTTGTACAGAAGATGTTTGCCAACGAAAGAAAGAGAGGCAGACCGCTTACCGACAATGTGATAAGGATTGAAATTTCCCCAACCGCAGAAGAAAGCAAGGGCTGGACGATGGACGACTGGGCACGTTTGGCAGACGAGTTCATCCAAGAGTTTGATTCCATAGACCTGTCTAAAAAGACGAAACGCGCTTCTTCCAAGCAGACCAACCTCAAAGGTTCGCAATACGTTGTCGCCCTACATCGGGATGCAAAGAGTGGCATTCTCCACCTGCACATTGATGCCAACCGTGTGGATATGGAGGGCAAAATCAATGACGGACACCTACCCGGCATGAGGGCTGTAATGGCTGCGAATATCATCAACGAACGTTACGGCTGGATGCAGGCCGAAGAAATAGGCATACGACATAAGCAGGAGGTTTCAGACTGTTGTATGGAGATTCTCCGTAAGATGGATAAGTTCAGTTGGGAACGCTACGAAGCGGAACTGGTGAAGCGTGGCTATGGGGTACACATACAGAAAAACGAGGACGGAACGGTTTACGGCTATTCCATCAAGCGAGGAAACTCCAGTTATAAGTCCTCAAAGTTGGGTGTCGGTCGTAACCTTGTCCCCTCAAAGATTATGAATACGTGGCAGAAATTGCATCCGCAGGAGGGTAAAATCTACCAATCGCAAGCAGAAAACAGGCAAACAAGGACAGCCACGCCGACTGCCATTTCCAAACCACAGGCAACACCGCAACCTGTAATGAAGCACTATTCCATCGGCACGGACAACAACAGGACATTCAATGTTTCCCTATCGGATGCCGCAGACAACATCATCCGTCAGGAGTGTTCTTTGAAAGAAGCGCATCCGTTGGCTAAGTTGGAGGAGATACAGCACACGGCTCTTCTGTTGTTTGCCGGATATTTGGATGCAGCCACAAGTATGGCGGCTTCAAGCGGTGGCGGTGGTTCTGATACAGGTGGCTGGGGACGGGACAAAGACGAAGATGAACTTGAATGGGCACGTCGTTGTGCGAGAATGGCAAACCAAATGTGCAAGCGCAGGAAAGGGCTTCACAGATAATTTTTCAACCCAATATCAAAAGACATGAGCATAGGAAAACCAAAGATTGACCCCATCGACCTGAACGGTCTGATGAACGAGATAGAGAACGACCATCGGATAACGGTGGAATCGGATGCCGTTGATAAGCGCATTGATGAATTGCGAGCCGCCCAAAAAGACTTACGGCAAGCGACAGAAGCATTGGAAAAGGCTACAGTGACTTTGAATGAAGCCATTGCAGCCCTTAAATCCGTCACTGATAACTCTGCTAATAACGTAACCGGAATTAACAACGCCATTGTCAAAGCGCAAGAAAAGACAGAGTACAAGGTAAGCATTGTGCAAGAGGATATGGAATTGTTGATGAAAAACTCGCAAGCCGTATTAGTTACGGACGAGATAGTGATGAAACGCCATTTTGAGAAGCAAACTCAGGCAATGGAAGCCCACGAGCGCAAAATAAAGAAAATCCTTAGCAGGAATGAGGGCGTGTGGGTTCCTGACTTTTGGGCGAAAGTGTTTTGCTGGGTTATTTTGGCGTGCTCTCTGCTTATGCTTATTGCTTATCATTTGAAAACTCGTCTGTAAAACCATTGGTATGAATAGACCTATATCAATAATTTCAAGAAAATAAGTGAAAATCAAAACTTACGATGATTCATACAATACTTTCCAGGATATTTTGTAATTTTGCAAACATGAATTAGATTTAGAAGAGTCAAATGAAACCAATGATAAAATACAGGGGTGGTAAATCGAAGGAAATTCCTAATATTATGTGGCATATTCCTCGTTTTACAGGACGTTACATTGAGCCTTTCTTTGGCGGTGGCGCGTTGTTCTTTTATCTTGAGCCCCGACAAGCTATTATCAATGATATAAATGCGAAGTTAATGAAGTTTTATCGTGGAGTAAGGGACGACTACCCTAATCTGCGGAGAGAACTTGATGAAATAGAATTGTTATACACTAATAATAGAAATGAGTTTGATGCATTAAAGGCATTACATCCTGATGAACGGGTTGAAGATAAAAATGAAGAGTTTTATTATCTTCTACGAGCCATGTTCAATGAAACTATGGATAAATCTTATTCGGATGCGTTACTGTATTATTACATCAACAAAACAGCATACTCAGGAATGATACGTTATAACGCCAAAGGGGAATTCAATGTTCCTTTTGGTCGTTATACTCATCTTAATACCAAGTCTGTTACTTTGTCGCATAGTAAATTATTGCAACGTGCAGAAATACTTAATACAGATTATAATGATGTATTTAATATGTGCAGGGATGACGATTTTGTTTTCCTTGACCCTCCTTATGATTGTATTTTTTCAGATTATGGAAATGAAGAATACAAAGATGGTTTCAATGAAGACAACCATAGACGATTAGCGAATGATTTTGCGAATCTTCCCTGCAAGACTCTAATGGTTATTGGGCGCACCCCTTTGACGGAAGAATTGTACAAAGGTTATATAGTGGATGAATACGAGAAGAACTATGCCGTAAATATTCGAAACAGATTCAAGGCTGCAGCAAAGCATATTGTTGTAGCCAATTATAGGAAATGCTGGGATAATATACATGTTTGTTCATCACAATATGCAGCTTATAATGAGCCGGAAACAGCTCAATTAAGATTATTTGAAGCAAGGCAACCATATGGCACGAATAGATAGTCAATTATTATTTCTAACGACATCTCCTCGTACACCGGAGAAGATGATACCCGAAATTGGATTACTTGTCGAACATTTTGCAGGTAATCATTGGAATAACGAAACGCAATGCGCCTTTATGGACATCTTGCGTGAAGAACAATTCTTTAATGGAAAAGGAGAGAATGACCCTGCGTTTAGCGCACGCGACAGGATAAACCGTGCGCCTAAATCTCTTGGTTTTGTAGTCCTGTCGCCTCGTATTTCCATTACTCCGGCAGGACAAGCCTTGCTGACATCTAAACGAAAGGAAGAAGTTTTTCTTCGGCAAATGCTGAAGTTTCAAATACCTTCACCATATCATAAACCAACAGCAAAGGCTACCTCTTTCTGGGTAAAACCATATTTGGAGCTACTTCGGTTGGTACGTACTATGGGCACATTGAAGTTTGATGAGTTACAGATATTTGGAATGCAACTCACAGATTGGCGTAACTTTGAGAACATTGTTCAAAAGATTGAGGCTTTTCGTATTGCAAAAGTTGAACATCAAGGAAGCTATAAGGCATTCAAGGCAGAATATCTGCGTAATGAGCTTACACGTATCTTCGAAGAGAGGATTATGAATGGAGAAACGCAAACTCGCGAGAGCAGCGATGCGTCATTGGATAAATTTCTAAGAACGCAATCAAGTAATATGCGCGATTATGCGGATGCTTGTTTCAGATACTTGCGTGCAACGGGACTTGTGAATGTATCACACGTTGGAAAATCGTTAAGTATCGTGCCTGAGCGTATAGAGGATGTAGATTACATTTTGCAAACAATAGACCGTAGCCCTTGTTTTATTGATAACGAAAAAGACTATATTGAATATCTTGGAAATGCAACAGTGCCACAATTACTTACAGACGACAGGCAGAAACTTGTTGCCAAACTTCATGCAGAGTTTCCACAAGTTGTGTTCAACCAAGAAGTTGAAATATCTGAGTTGAAAGATTTGTTGGCAGACCTCACGGAACAAAGGAAAACAGATACATTGAGCAGGCAAGTAGTCGAAATAAAAGACTACAAGCTCTATGATGACATACAAAATACATTCAAGCAAATTGAAAATAAGGAATTATACGATGCTCCATTGATGCTTGAATGGAACACTTGGCGTGCCATGACAATGCTTGATGGTGGAGAAATCAAGGCGAACCTGAACTTTGATGATTTCGGGAAGCCTCTTTCTACCGCACAAGGAAATATGGCTGACATTGTATGCGACTATGGGGATTATATGCTTATTGTTGAAGTTACGATGGCAAGCGGACAAAAACAATATGATATGGAGGGTGAACCTGTAAGCCGTCATTTAGGAAAAATGAAAAAGACGAGTGGCAAGCCTTGCTACTGCCTGTTCATTGCTCCTACGATAAATGAAGTCTGCATTGCTCACTTTTATACTCTACACCGTACTAACATATCATATTACGGAGGAAAATCAACAATAATACCATTATCTTTGAATGTTTTCCAGAAAATGCTTGAAGATAGCTATAAAGTGAACTATATACCGGACTCTCATCAGGTACGCCGTTTCTTGGAACATTCAAATGAACTGGTAGAAAATTGTACGGATGAGAATCATTGGTTTGAGGAAATAAATAAATCGGCAGTTAATTGGTTAAGATAATATGCACAAGAGAATATCGATACAAAGAACATAGGGAATCGTAAATTTATAATTGAACTACGATTTGACCCGAAAGTATCAATGCTCGACAAAAAAGGGTTGTTGGCAGAACAAATAGAAAACTGTAAGGCATTTAATATCAATCATTGGGAGATTGGACAAAGTGAAGTATCCATTAGAGATCACGAGGACAAAGAAAAAGCAACAAATATCGTTGCCGTCACATTTAACCGTTTGAGTTTTATTTCTTTTAAAATAAATTCTATTGAAGGCTTCTATTCAACATTCAAGTAACTGTTCAGCGATAGGGCTGTGCGCCAGGAACTCCACAATCATTGGTAGCTACTCGCGTCATCTTCTTGTTTTGTGCCATGCTGGGGAGCTTATAAAAATAAGCATCCCCAGCAAGACCCACCATAGGTCTCGCCTGGAACAAAGGAGATAAAGCGGAAGACGTCGGCCAACCGCTGCCCCTTCAGGTTCTCTATGATACAATCAAGAACTTCGGGCAAGTGTGATTTCATTTGTTTAGCTTCCATAAATTACAGATGTTCAAAAGGATATGTACAAAATTAAACAAAAAAATGTGGAAACTAATCTTTTTCGGAATATATACTTTTTTTCGTGGTAAAGACAGCAAGCATAAATCGCATGTATACATCATCTACACCTCATAAAGTCAATTAAAACGATGCAGTATAATAAGACAGGTGGCAAATTGTTGTGCCGTTAAACGCCGTCGACACATCAATGCCACGGCGCACAAGCTCGTCAATAAGAGCCTGGTCGTAGGCAGCATGTGCGGAGTTAAAGCCACGTTTTCCTACCTGACTATTAAATGATTCATAATAGAGTTTGTATAATTGATTGCTGCGGAGGCCGGAGACCTCCGCTACAATATAAACTTGTTGCATTATAATAATAAACTATTATTATCACTCCATTTTCCAGATGACCCCATAATTTTGAACACCTATATATAATAAAATAAGGAGTGTGATGATAAGTAGGTGTGTGATGGAAATAATGTTTCGGGTATTCAAGTGTTCAGGCTGTCTGGCAGGCAGATATTAAAACCCTGCGGACGAAAAACTTTTAATTTTGTTTTTGAGCACCTGTTTAAAATTGTATATTTGCATATCAAACTGGATTATCCCTACGTGGATAGTATAAAATGATTTTGAATACCTACTTATAAAACCTACTATGGAAGTTTCAGAGTCCACATTAAATAAAATCGGAAGAGCGCTCACGAAGGCCGCCTCCAAGTTTCCAGAAGGGGCAGAACCTCTTCCGCTGACCGACATCCTCATTCAGGTGAAGCAAGAAAGCGGGGAACTGCTTATTTTTGATGATGACGACAACGAATTGACGCGCTGCGTGGTCGACGAATGGATTGGAAACAACAACGATTCTTTCTACGACGACGCTTTGGAGGTTATCCAGCATTATATCACTGGCCACAAGGAGCTGGCCGAATCGTTTAACGTGTTGCGCCCCTACACTTTTGTGCTCATTGATGAAGACAAGGAAACCATTGCCGACCTCTATGTGGTTGACGACGACACCATCGTTTTGAGCGGCCAGTTCTTGGAAGGGCTTCAGGAAGATCTCGACGCTTTCTGGGAGGAGCTTGAAAAGGAATAAGCTATTACTTATTTTCGGGCTGCACGTTGCTGGCGTCTTGACAGGAAGATGCCTTGCTTTGTCATGTCCGAAAAATGGCGTAACTTTGCAACTGTTTATAAGTTGTGCAACATGAAATTACTCTATAAGTTCTATACCTTTTTGGTCCTCCTCCTCTGCTGCTCCGCCATGCACGCCTCTGTGCAGGCCGATGAAAGCGGCGGCGATTCCATTGAGGTTGGCTTCCTGACCTGCGCTCCGGGGACGGAGGTGTATGAACTATATGGACACACCGCCCTACGCATTCGCAATCTTAAAAGCGGTGAGGACTGGGTGTTTAATTATGGCGTCTTTGACTTCCACACGCCCCATTTCGCCTGGCGCTTCATGTTGGGACAGACCGACTATATGCTCGGCACCCTCCCATTTGATGCCTTTGCCGCGAGCTATAGCCGCGAGGGGCGGAGCATTGAAGAGCAAGTGCTCAACCTGTTGCCGGAAGAAAAAGAAGTTTTGTGGGAGTCCTTGGTTGCGACGGCCATGACACCCGACTGGACATATCGCTACAATTTTCTCTACGACAACTGTACGACGCGGGCCGTGGCGGAGATTGAAAGATGTGTTCAAGGACGTATCGAATGGCGGGAGCTTCCTGGAAGGGGTGGACGTACTTTCCGCGACATCATCCATGAATTTGCTTCTGAAGATTGCCCGTGGAATGCCTTCGGGCAAGATTTGATTTTGGGCGAAGAAACCGACCGTCCCATCGGCATCGGCCAAAGGATGTTTTCGCCGATATATGCGCAGCGCTATTTCGACAAAGCTGTTATCAAAGCGCCCGACGGCACCATGCGCCCGCTGGTGAAGCGTACGGAAATGGTGGTCAACGCACGGCCGAAATCGGTTGAGAAGTTCCCGCTTTCCCCAGCATTGTCTGTGGCGCTCTTGTTGTTGGCTATGGTGGCCGCCGGAGCGTATGAATGGCGTAAGAGAAAGATTTGCAGATGGATAGACTGTCTGTGGATGACGCTTTGGGGCGGGACAGGATGTATTGTCTTTATCCTGTTTTTCTTCTCTGAACATCCTGCCGTCGGGAGCAACTGGCTGGTGGTTCTGCTGAACCCACTTCCGCTCCTCGCTCTGCCGTTTAAGATATGGAACGACCGCCAACGCCGTCGTGACCTCTATCCTTTGGCTGCTTCTTTGGCCATCTGCCTGTTTGGTGTTCTCGGTATGTTTATGCCGCAACGGGTGCCGGCGCTCTTCTATGCGATACTGGCAATCTTGTTGGCACGCTGTTTGCATCTACTCTTATTGCAGCGCAGTTTGGAAGGCAGAGGCAAGAATGCGCAACGATAAAGCGCAAAGACTGGGCTGGTTGATACTTTATATATAATATATAGCTCTGCAGCATTGCGTTGTGCGAAGCATGAGGATTAGCCCCTCCCTCTCTTTCATAAGAAATACAATGATTGAATAATATAAATAATGTCTGACAACAAACATACCACACCCACAAGCGGTGGCGACCAATACGGACGCTGCCTGCTGTTGTCGTTGCTGGCCGTGATGACTGTTTTGACACCTGCGGAACTGAAAGCGCAGTCGGTGGCGGGACAGACAAACGGTTTGCCGAAGCTCGTTGTCAACATTCTGGTAGACCAACTGCGCGATGATTACCTTGAAGCCTTCATGCCGCTTTATGGGAATGACGGTTTCAAGCGCCTCTTCAAGGATGGCCGTGTCTATACGCAGGCCAACTATCCTATGGCACACCCCGACGGCGCTTCGGCGGCCGCCACGCTGGCCACGGGAAGTTCGCCTTCTGCCCACGGTATCGTCAGTCGGAAATGGCTCAACAGGGAAACGCTGCAACCCGTTTTCTGCGTTGACGATGCGAACTTCGCCGGAACGGGCGACACAAACGACAAGACTTCGCCGAAGTTCTTGGGCGTGAGCACCGTGGGCGACGAACTGAAAGTGGCGAGCGAAGGGAAATCCATTGTCTATGCCATTGCGCCGTCGCGGGAAATAGCCGTGCTCTCGGCCGGACACGCTGCAGATGGTGCCGTGTGGATTGACGACCAAACGGGCAACTGGTGTTCCACTTCCTACTACGGCAACCTGCCAGCATGGGCTGCTGTTAGAAACAGCTACAACGGGATTGCCGCGCAGCTGAAGCACGAGAAATGGCAACCAACGTCGGAACTCGTGGGAAACTTCAGTTACTACCTCTCAGGAGGGATGAAGAAACCTTTCTCACACGCGTTTAAAGGCGACAACCGCTACGTGGAATTTAAAACGAGCGGACTGGTCAATCAAGAGATAACAGCGGCCGCCAAGGCTTGCATCGACGGCACAATGCTGGGGACTGACGCCATCACCGACCAATTGTCGGTTGCCTTCTATGCTGGAAGGTTTAAACACCAGCAGGGAGAAAGCACACTGATGGAGCTTCAGGACACTTACGTCCGCCTCGACCACGCTTTGGCAGACTTGATAAAGGCGGTTGAACACAAAGTGGGGGAGAAAAATGCGCTCTTCGTGCTGACTTCAACGGGATATACCGACGAGGCCAACATTGACCTCACAAAATACCGTATCCCCACTGGTACTTTCGACATGCGAAAAGCTGCCGCTTTGCTCAACCTTTATCTGGTGGCCATCTACGGGCAAGGTAATTTCGTGGAGGCATGCTTAGGAACGCAGATTTATCTCAACCATAAACTCGTTGAACAGAAACAGCTGAATCTGGCCGAGGTGCTGGAGCGTACACAGGATTTCCTGCTCCAGTTGGAAGGAGTTAAAGATGTTTACACTTCAACGCGTCTGCTGCAAGGCGCATGGACACCCGGCATCAGTCGGATACGTGCTGGCTACAACCAGCAGTGTTCAGGAGACGTCATGATTGAAGTGGCTGCTGGATGGCATTATGTCAACTCCGACACCCGCGAAAACCAACTCGTCAGAGAATCATACATTTCATATCCCATCATATTCTACGGCGCCGGAGTGAAAGCCGAAAAGACGGAAACGCCAATCACCGTAGACCGCATCGCGCCGACATTATCGAAGGCCATGCGTATCAGAGCGCCAAACGCCTGCGCGTTGGCTCCGCTCTTTTAAGGGGTTGTCCTTTATTATAATATATGTAGAAGACATCAGGCCTTTAGATAGTATATAGTAAGGCGTTATAACACCCTGACGTGCCTCTTGGCATAATATCATCACATCATTTATCAAACAACAGAGGGAGAAGAAAGAAAATGTCTCCCCGGCTAACAAGAAAAATCAATGAATCTCAATACATTCTTGAGCAAACTGCTCGGTGGCAACAAAGCATCACGCGATGCAAAACTCATCCGTCCTATCGTTGACCAGGTGCTTGCCGCTTATCCGAATATCCAGAAACTCACCAACGACGAACTGCGTGCAAAGACCAAGGAATTGCAGAATACGGTGCAGCATGCTGCCGACGACCTGAAAGAGAAAATCGAAACTCTCAAGGGAAAGATTGAAGAAACGCCTATCGAAGACCGCGTTGTCATCTTCAATCAGATCGACAAACTGGAGAAGGAGGTGCTGGAACGCTATGAAGAAGCGCTCAACAAAATCCTTCCCGACGCTTTTGCCATCGTCAAGGACACGGCACGCCGCTTCTCTGAAAATGAGGAAATCGAAGTGACGGCCACCGATTTCGACCGCGAATTGGCCACGACCCACGATTTCGTACGCATCGATGGTGACAAGGCTTTCTATCAGAACCACTGGACTGCAGGCGGCAATGATATGAAATGGAATATGGTGCACTATGACGTGCAGCTCTTCGGCGGCACGGTTCTCCATCAGGGCAAGATTGCTGAAATGGCAACGGGTGAAGGTAAAACCCTCGTGGCCACTCTCCCTGTCTTCCTCAACGCCTTGACGGGCAATGGTGTTCACGTCGTGACGGTCAACGACTATTTGGCCAAGCGTGACTCTGAATGGATGGGCCCGCTCTATATGTTCCACGGATTGAGCGTAGACTGCATCGATAAGCATCAGCCTAACTCTGAAGCACGCCGCCGCGCTTATCAGGCCGACATCACGTTCGGTACGAACAATGAATTTGGTTTCGACTATCTGCGCGACAATATGGCCATGAGCCCTAAAGACCTCGTGCAGCGCAAGCACAACTATGCCATCGTCGATGAGGTCGACTCTGTGTTGATTGACGATGCTCGTACGCCGTTGATCATCTCTGGCCCAGTTGAAAAGGGCGAAGACCAGCTCTTTGAGCAATACCAGCCGCTTGTTGAACGCCTCGTTGCCGTTCAGCACAAGTTGGCCACGAAATATCTGGCTGAGGCTAAGCAGCTCATCGGCTCTGGCGATAAGAAGAAGGAAGAGGAAGGTTTCCTCCAGCTCTTCCGCAGCCACAAGGCGCTCCCGAAAAACAATCCGCTCATCAAATATCTTTCTGAGCAGGGAATCAAGAGCGGTATGCTGAAAACGGAGGCTATCTATATGGAGAACAACAACCGCCGTATGCCGGAGGCCACAGATCCTCTCTACTTCGTGGTTGACGAAAAACTCCATTCTTGCGACTTGACGGATAAGGGTAACAAATGGTTGGCCGACCAGGTGAACGATGACCAGCTCTTCGTGCTTCCTGACATCACCACCGAACTTTCTGCGCTTGAAGCCGACAAGAGTCTCTCTGATGAGGAACGCCTGCAACGTAAGGACCAGCTCATGACCGACTATGCCGTCAAGAGCGAGCGCGTTCACACCATTCTGCAATTGCTGAAGGCATACACCATGTTCCGCAACAACGAAGAATACGTGGTGATGGATGGACAGGTCAAGATTGTTGACGAACAGACGGGCCGTATCATGGAAGGCCGCCGCTGGAGCGATGGTCTCCACCAGGCCGTTGAAGCTAAGGAACACGTGAAGGTGGAGGCCGCCACGCAGACTTTCGCCACCATCACGTTGCAGAATTATTTCCGTATGTATCACAAGCTCTCGGGTATGACCGGTACGGCCATCACCGAAGCTGGAGAACTTTGGAACATCTATAAGCTCGACGTTGTTGAAATCCCGACTAACCGTCCTGTGCTCCGCAACGATATGAACGACCGCGTTTATAAAACGAAGCGTGAGAAATATGCCGCCGTTATCGCGGAAATCGAAAAGATGCGTCTGCAAGGCCGCCCAGTATTGGTTGGTACGACGAGCGTGGATGTCAGCGAACTTTTGAGCCGTATGCTCGACCTTCGCCACATCCCTCATCAGGTGCTCAATGCTAAGCTCCATCAGAAGGAAGCTGACATCGTTGCCCGTGCCGGACAAAGCACAATGGGCAAGGTGGTGTTCACGGATGAAAACGGCAACAAGCACGAAGAGGAGCGTCTGCTCGGCGCTGTGACCATCGCCACCAATATGGCAGGACGTGGTACCGACATTAAGCTCACCGACGAAGTGAAAGCCGCAGGCGGTTTGGCCATCATCGGTACGGAACGCCACGAGAGCCGCCGCGTTGACCGTCAGCTCCGCGGACGTGCCGGACGTCAGGGCGACCCGGGTTCGAGCGTCTTCTTCGTTTCTCTCGAAGACAACCTCATGCGTCTGTTTGCTTCTGAACGCATCTCGCGCATCATGGATAAGCTGGGCTTCAAAGACGGCGACATGATCGAGGCCAAGATGATTAACAACAGCATCGAACGCGCACAGAAGAAGGTGGAGGAAAACAACTTCGGTATCCGTAAACGCCTCTTGGAATACGATGACGTGATGAATAAGCAGCGTACCGTTATCTACGAAAAGCGCCGCCACGCCCTTATGGGAGAACGCATCGGCATGGATATTTCCAATATGATTTGGGATCGTTGTCTCAATATCCTCGACAAAGACGATTACGAAGACATCCGCAACGGCTTCTTGGAAATCATGGCAATGGAGTGCCCGTTCACGGAAGAAGAATACAACTCCATGAAGCGTGACGACCTTGACGAAAAAGCCTTCCAGGCTGCCATGGAAAACTTCCGCCGCAAAAACGAACGTCTGGCAGAAGTGGCCACTCCTGTTATCAATAAGGTCTATGAGGAACAGGGCCAGATGTATGAAAACATCCTTGTGCCTGTCACCGACGGCCGCCTTTACTACAACATTCGCACGAACCTCAAAGAGGCCTACGAAACGAAGAGCAAGGCCGTTGTGCGCGACTTTGAAAAGGCTGTGCTGCTCCACAACATCGACGATGCTTGGAAGGAAAACCTTCGCGAGCTCGACGATTTGAAGAAGTCTGTACAGAATGCCAGCTACGAGCAGAAAGACCCCTTGCTCGTGTTCAAACTCGAGAGTGCTGAAATCTTCACCAAGATGGTTGATAAGATCAACAACAGCACCGTCTCTTCGCTCATGCGCTGCCAGATTCCTGTGCAGATGCAGGAAGAGGTGAAGGAAGCCGCTTCTGAGGAAGCCACTCCCAAGCAGCAATACACTGAGAGCCACGAGGAACTCAATGAGGACGGACGCACAGAAGCTGCCCAGCAGGACACGCGCGAACAGACGCAGCAGCCCATCGTCAGAGAGAAGGCTCCCGGACGCAATGATCCTTGTCCTTGCGGAAGCGGCAAGAAATTCAAAAACTGCCACGGCAAGGGATTGGAATAACACATCCCTCTCGCGGGACTGGATGCCCCGCTTATAAAAAGCAAGACCAGATGCGCTTACGGATTTCCCGTAAAGCGCATCTGGTCTTTTTTTATTACGTATCCAGTTCTTAAAATTCGCATCCAGTTGTATTAAATTCCGCGTCTCGCCTGTAAACTTCGCCTCTCGCCTGTTAAACTTCGCGTCTGGTTCCATATAAAGTCAACGATACATTCTGTTTGGGATGCTTCGATAAGCTTTTTCTGGCAACGGCTTTGCATGACAAATTGACAGAGTCTGCTGACAAAAGTGCGTCTGGAAAATTGGCGTGAAGGGGAAGAACGTGTTTTGGCACGGTTTTCGCAGAGAAAGGGCGAGTGTGTTGCACGCCACAGATGGTCTGCTGGCACACGATGAAGCACGGCTTCGGAAAGACTCATACAATGTCAACTTTTCATGAGGCACGGGCCGTGCAGAGAAAAATAAAGAAACTAAAAAATATACAAGTCATGAACATTAAACCATTAGCAGATCGCGTGCTGGTTAAACCAGCTCCAGCAGAAGAGAAAACCGTGAGCGGCATTATCATTCCTGACACCGCAAAGGAAAAACCATTGCAGGGCACAGTGCTTGCCGTTGGCAACGGCACCAAGGACGAAGAAATGGTGTTGAAGATTAACGACACGGTGCTTTATGGTAAATATAGCGGCACGGAGGTTGAACTCGATGGCGAGAAATATCTGATTATGCGCCAGAGCGATGTGCTCGCAGTTTTGGCATAAGGAATAGTGAGGAACGCAGGATTCCAAACTCAGTTCAATGTTTCATTGTAATTTTTAAAGAAAAAATCATGGCAAAAGAAATTAAATATGATGTAGACGCTCGCGAGATGCTTCGCGAAGGTGCAGACGCTTTGGCTAACGCTGTTAAGGTGACGCTTGGTCCTAAGGGTCGCAATGTGGTTATCGATAAGAAGTTTGGCGCTCCGCGTATCACTAAGGACGGTGTGAGCGTGGCCAAGGAAATCGAACTCGACAACGCATTCCAGAATGCTGGTGCTCAGTTGGTTAAGAGCGTGGCTTCGAAGACTGGCGACGATGCTGGTGATGGTACAACCACGGCTACTGTTTTGACTCAGGCCATTTTGACTGAGGGAATGAAGAATGTGGCTGCTGGTGCCAATCCGCTCGACGTTAAGCGCGGTATTGATAAGGCCGTTGCCAAGGTGGTTGAAAGCATCAAGGAGCAGGCTGAACAGGTTGAGGAAAGCTACGACAAAATTGAGCAGGTGGCAACAATCTCTGCCAACAACGACCCTGAAATCGGTAAGTTGATTGCCGATGGTATGCGTGCCGTGAGTGTCAATGGCGTCATCACCATTGAAGATGCTAAGGGCCGTGACACGGTTTTGAAGACCGTTGAGGGTATGCAGTTCGACCGTGGCTATCTTTCTCCATATTTTGTTACCGACACTGAAAAGATGCAGTGTGTTATGGAGAAGCCGTATATCTTGATTTACGACAAGAAGATTTCCAACTTGAAGGATTTCTTGCCTATCTTGGAACCGGCTGTTCAGAGCGGACGTCCTTTGCTCGTGATTGCAGAAGATGTTGATAGCGAGGCATTGACCACGTTGGTTGTCAATCGTCTGCGCACCCAGTTGAAGATTTGCGCTGTCAAGGCTCCGGGCTTTGGCGATCGCCGTAAGGCCATGTTGGAAGACATCGCCGTTTTGACTGGTGGCGTTGTCATCAGCGAAGACAAGGGCTTGAAGCTCGAGCAGGCAACAATTGAAATGCTCGGTTCTGCCGAGAAGGTCACTGTCAGCAAGGAAAACACCACCATCGTTGATGGCAACGGCAACAAGGAGAACATCCAGGAACGCATTCACCAGATTAAGAACGAAATGGCCAACACCACCAGTTCTTACGACAAGGAGAAACTCCAGGAACGTTTGGCCAAACTCTCTGGCGGCGTTTGCGTGCTCGAAGTCGGTGCTGCCAGCGAAACTGAGCAGAAGGAGAAGAAAGACCGCTGCGACGATGCTCTTTGCGCAACGCGTGCTGCCATTGAAGAAGGTATCGTGACTGGTGGTGGCGTAGCCTACATCCGTGCACAGAAGGCTTTGGAAGGTATGCAGGGCGTTAATGCCGACGAAACAACGGGTATCGCCATTGTTCGCCGCGCCATTGAAGAGCCGCTCCGTCAGATTTGCGCCAACGCAGGTGTTGAAGGTGCTGTGATTGTCAACAAGGTTCGCGAGGGCGAGGGCAACTTTGGTTACAACGCCAAGAACGAAACCTTCGGCGACCTCCGTGCTGCCGGTGTGGTTGACCCAGCCAAAGTTACCCGTGTGGCTCTTGAGAACGCTGCCAGTGTGGCTGGCATGTTCCTCACCACGGAATGCGTCATCTGCGACAAGAAGGAAGACAAACCTGAGATACCGATGGGCGCTCCTGGTATGGGCGGCATGGGCGGCATGATGTAATCAGATAATCATTCCCGCAAGATAAGAGCGCGTTTCTGACACTCTCTGAAGATAAGGACGGGTTCTAAAAATCAGTTACTGAAAAGCAGTAGCTGGCTTTTGGAACCCGTCTTTTCGTTTTATGAATATCAGTTTGCAGCTATCGGACAGCAGTTTGCAGCTATCAGCTGCCAGTTCGTAGCTTGGTGATGGTCAACAAAGGTATAGATTAGGATTTTCCGAGTTATGCTTTTGCCACCGGCTTCGTTGAAAAATAAGGAAAATGAATGTTTCAAGTTTGAAGGGGCATGTGTCGATGTTTGCGGCCAACGCCTCTTGGGGGTTTATGTCTCCGATTTCAAAAATCGTCATGGCGGGCAGCCTTGTTTCGCCCTTGCTGCTGACAGGCATGCGTGTGTTTGGCGCCATGGTGTTGTTTTGGGTGGTTTCCTTCTTTATGAAACCCGAGCACGTCAATCATCGCGATTTGGCCCGTTTGTTTGGCGCTTCCCTGCTTGCCATTGTGTTTAACCAGGGCTGTTTTATTTTCGGCGTGTCGTTGACCTCTCCTGCCGACGCCTCCATCATCACCACGAGTATGCCGCTTTGGGCCATGGTGTTGGCGGCATTTTTTCTTAAAGAGCCCATCACGGGAAAGAAAGTGCTTGGCATTACGTTTGGTGCCTGCGGCGCGTTGTTGCTGATTGTCGGCAGCAGTCGCGGGGCCGCCTCTTCATCGCAGGGCGGTAGCCACATTTTGGGCGACTTGCTCGTTCTTACGGCGCAGCTGAGCTATGCGCTCTACATCGTTGTCTATAAGAATTTTGTGCAGAAATATAGTCTGGTGACGATTATGAAGTGGATGTTCACCTATGCCTTTGTCTGCATGCTGCCGTTTTGTTATCACGACATTGTCAATACTTCGTGGAGCGAATTTATGCCGCAAACGTGGGCCGGGTGTGCCTATGTGGTGGTAGTTGCCACATTTTTCAGTTATATGCTCATTGTGGTGGGGCAGAAAAGTCTGCGCCCGACGGTGGCTGGTATGTACAACTATATCCAGCCTATCGTGTCGTGCATCGTGACCATCTGTTTGGGAATGGACCATTTCAACCTCGTCAAGGGTTGTGCCGTGGTACTGATATTCGGCGGCGTTTATCTTGTGACCATCAGCCGCACTAGACAAGAATTGGAGCAGCATGAGGCACAGGGTGGGGATGTTGGGAAGGTTGCTTCCTAATCTTTCGTCATGGCTCAGATGGGTTGTCGGATTTTTGGCGTATAGGTCAAAATTATTGTATAAAACACAAGAGCATAATTGTTTAGTATTCAACGCCCTTTCGGGCATATCTACTTTTCACTTAGACAAAAGCAGTATGATTTTTACAGAGACTTTCATTGTTGAGAAATTCAGGGAGTTCAACAAGACCATTTTCAACAATGCTCTGCCGGAACCAACGTTCCAACTCTCAAGGGCGCGTAGCTTTTTGGGCAAATGCGTCAGCCGAAGATTAAGAGGATTGGAGGCGCTGAAAAAAAAGAGACATATTGAATGTACTTTGCGTTTCAGCACGAGTTTCGACCTGCCGGAAAACGAACTCGAAGACGTCATCATCCATGAAATGATACACTACAGAATTGCGTATGGCTGCATGAGGGACACTTCGTCACATGGGCAGATATTCAGGAGCATGATGCAGGAAATCAACAGGGAGCATGGACGAAATATCGCCATCCGCCATCGCATGAGCGAATCGGGTGGCTCGCAACTCACAGATGCGCCTAAACGGCTATCCCGTCATGTGGTGGCCGTCGTGAAGTTTAAAGACGGCCGCACGGGTATCAAGGTGTTGCCGCGCATCGTTCAGCGCATTTCCAATTATTACAACAAGGTGGGGGCTGCTTCCCATGTGGAAAGCGTGGACCTTTATTTCTCCTTAGACCCCTATTTCGATCTTTACCCAAATTCCTCCGCTTTGAAGGTACACATAATAGCCCCCGATGTCTTGGAAGAGCATTTGAAGAATGCCCACAAGATGTATTGCGAAGACGAAAAGGTGGGGCTTGTGTGATGTCAGGGGGCTTTTCGCTTGAAGGTGTTGCCTTGTTGTGAAAGCGATCAATTATGTAGAGGGTAAAAACCTTTTGGTGTTGAGATACGATTAAGGGGTGTTCTAAAACAGAAATTTAGAACACCCCTTAATCATATCGCTATTTTCAGAACGGGATTCAGAATGCCTTCTGTCTTTTTCTGCAAAAAACGAGTAGGCCGAAAAACGTGATGAGTCCGTTGAGCATAAGCAGTTCGTAGCCAAAAGTGTATTGCCACCAGCGTGGCGCTCCCCAGTCGAGTAAGGCGCAAATTAGTGGTGCGGCGATGCAGACGTATGGCACGCGGCAGTCGGAGGCCGCTTGGCGCGTGAAGAGTCCGAAGGTATAAAGACCGAGCAGCGGCCCGTAGGTGTAAGACGCCATGACATAGATGGCGTTGATGACACTGGTGTCGTTGAGCGCCCTAAAGATGATGATGCAGAGTAGGAAGGCCAGACACATGGTCAGATGGATGCGGCGGCGGATTTTGCGCTGGCGTTCAACGTCGTTCACACGGTCTTCCAGGTGCAACAGGTCGATGCAGACACTCGTGGTGAGCGAAGTGATGGCAGAATCGGCACTGGAAAATGCTGCCGCCACGATGCTGATGCAGAAGGGAATGACAAAGAAAAATCCCAGTGCGCCCGACGAAACGAGCATGGGAAGCAGGGCGTCGCCCGATGACGGGGGCTGTATGCCGCGTGCCGCACAGAGCGTGTAGAGCAAAATTCCAAGGGCCAACAGGAGTAGGTTGACTGGGAGGAAGCAGGCACCATAGGCACACATATTTTTCTGGGCCTCGCGTAGGTTTCTGCACGTGAGGTTTTTCTGCATCATGTCTTGGTCAAGCCCCGTCATGACAATCACGATGAAAATGCCGCTGAGAAATTGCCGCCAGAAATTCTGCTTGCTGGCAGCGTCCCAGCAAAAAATCTGCGAATAGTCGCTTTGGCGGATGGTGTCAACCGTTTCAAGGAAATTAAGATGGAGCGTGTTTGCCGCCATGAAGAGCATGCCAACGAGGGCCAACAGGAGGCAGAGTGTTTGCAGGGCATCTGTGCGCACGATGGAGAAGAGACCGCTGTGGCGTGTGTAGAGCCAGATGAGTGTCAGCACGGCAGCCGCTAGCAGGATGAAAACGGGCAGAGAGTCGCTGTGCGTGGGGATGATGAACTGTTGCAGAACGAGGCACACCAAAAAGAGACGGGCTGCTGCTCCAGTGAGTTTGCTGAGAATGAAGAAGAAAGCGCCAGTGCGGTGAGTGTGCGGTCCGAAGCGGCTTTCCAGATAAGAATAAATGCTGGTGAGTCTCAGCCGGTAATAGAGTGGGAGCAGCACGAAGGCCACAACGAGGTAGCCAAAGAAAAAGCCTGCACACATTTGCAGGTAGGTCATGCCCGTGCTCGCCACCCATCCAGGGACGGAGATAAACGATACGCCAGAGATGCTGGCGCCAATCATGCCGAAGCCGACCATCCACCACGGAGAGCGGCGAGAGGCACGGAAGAAAGCATCGTTGTCGTTGTGCTTGCGGCTGGTGTGTCGGCTGATGAGCAGGAGCAGAAGAAAATAGGCCACTAAGGTGGCAAACATCATTAAAGCCATAGAGATAGTTGGTTGGGGGGAAAATTACGGTTCGGCCTGCTTGTTTTTCAGATAGAGATGAAGCCGTGGACCTAAAATACAGGCCAGTCTGTAAATAACTGGCCTGTGGTATAATAAGTATGTAGATGCGTTTCGGATGAGCATCTGTCAAACGTTCCTTTTATTTGCTTATCAAGAAAATTGCTGGAATCTTTCCGAGGTCGGGCAGTCCCGTCTGTTTCCATTCGCTGATGCGTCGTGTGCGGATAAACTCCTGTTCCGTGGTTAATCCAGCCGCCACGCAGAGGCGCGTTTTCGGGTTGCAGGCACTGCAAATGTCGGCAAAGAGTTTGGCGTTGCGATAAGGCGTCTCGATAAACAATTGCGTTTGGTTTTCATTGATGGCACGCGCTTCCAGTTGTTTGAGACGCTTGCTGCGGGCACTGCTGTCGATGGGCAGATAGCCGTGGAAAGCAAAGCTCTGTCCGTTGAATCCCGAGGCCATGACCGACAGAAGAATGGAAGAAGGACCAACGAGCGGAACCACGCTGAGCCCCTCGCGTTGCGCGATGGCCACCACGTCGGCTCCGGGATCGGCAACAGCCGGACACCCCGCTTCACTGATGACCCCCACAGATTCGCCTTTTCTGAGCGGCTCGAGATAGCGCGAGAAAAGGGCGGGGTCGGCGTGTTTGCCCATGGGATAGAATGTGAGCGAATCAATGTCAATGTTGCGGTCCACCTGTTTCAGAAAACGGCGGGCAGTTCGGATTTCCTCCACGATGAAGTGGCGGATGGAATGGATGACGTCAGTGTTGTAGGCTGGGAGAACGCGGTCGATGGCGGTCTGTCCCAAGGTGACGGGAATGAGATATAACGAGGCCATATTGTCAGTTTGAAAATGGGTGAATGCCTCAAAGAAGCGTAGGCAGTTTGGAGAATATTTTCTTTCCTTTGGCATAGTATTGCCACAAGAGAGAGTAGGGCGCAATTTCAGGAACATCGTTGGTCGTTGCTTCCTGCATCAGGCGTTGGCGGTCGGCCTTCAGTTCGCCCTTCCATTGTTTGAAAGCCTTGCGCCCTTGGCGAATCGCTTTGGCGTTGGCCACGTCCCCCTTCAAGGCAAACTGCAAGGCCGCCAGATAATCCAGCCAGAAACGCCAGCGCATCACGCGGCAGAGTTGTTTCTCTGGCAGATTCTTATAGAGCATGGCCAGATTGTTTCGGAAATTGAGAAACGTTTTTCGCGGATTACCTTGTTCCAGAGAGGCGCCCCCAACGTGCCACACCTTGCTTTGCGGGATGCACACAATGCGTCGGCCGCGTCGGCGCAGGCGCCAGCAGAGGTCAATTTCTTCCTGATGGGCAAAGAATCGGCCGTCGAGTCCGCCCGTTGCACGCCAGTCTTCAGCGCGAATCATCAGAGCCGCCCCTGTGGCCCACAGCACGTCGGCGATGTCGTCATATTGCCCCTCATCGTTTTCAACGTCGGCAAAGACGCGTCCGCGGCAGTACGGATAACCATAGATGTCAAGGAAACCTCCCGCCGCGCCCGCATATTCAAACCTGTTGCGCTCCTTAAACGAAAGGATCTTCGGTTGGCAGGCCGCCACGTCCTGATGGCTGTCCATGTATTCCAGCAGCGGTTTGAGCCATCCCTCCGACACTTCCACGTCGGAGTTCAGCAAGAGGAAAAACTCAGCGTCAGTTTGCTTGAGCGCTTGGTTGTAGCCTTCGGCAAAACCGTAGTTTTTCGGAAGGCGTATCTGTTTTATGTCTGGAAATTCGCGTGAGAGCATGTCGCAGGAATCATCGGACGACCCATTGTCTGCCACGATGACTTCGCCGTCTTCGCCCGTGCCTTTGACGACAGAGGGCAGAAATTGCCGCATCATGTTGCTGCCGTTCCAATTGAGAATGACAACGGCTACTCTTTTCTGGTTGCTCATGATCTTTTTGTTGTTCAATAATAAAGAGGCCGGCCCCACTTGTCTGTCACTGTTGCCGCCTCTGGGAAAATCAGTTTAGTTCAGCCTTTCCCCAAGCAGACATTCCCCGTCTTCAGAGAAATCTCCCAGGCGTATGGTGGAGATGGTGTTGTCGGCCACTTGGTCGGCGGGCATAGACACGCGGATATAGTTGTCCGTGAATCCGTTTAGCCTGTCTCCGTGTTTCGCATGTTCCCAAAGCACTGGGCGCTCCGTTCCCACATATTTCGCATAGAAAGCGCGGCGTTTCTCTTCCGATAGTGTCAGGAGACGTTGGCTGCGCTCGTGTTTCGTTTGTGCGTCCACCACGTAGGGAATGTCCAGCGCCTTTGTGCCTGGGCGTTCAGAATAGCTGAACACGTGGAGCTGCGAAATGTCCAATCCCTTGATAAACCGGTAGGCATCCTCAAAATATTCGTCCGTCTCGCCGCGTGTGCCAACGATGACATCCACACCGATGAAAGCATCCGGCATCATTTCCTTCACCTTGCTGATCTTGTGTGCGAAGAGCGCCGTGTCGTAGCGTCGGTGCATGAGGCGCAACACGTCGTCGGAACCGCTTTGGAGAGGAATGTGGAAGTGTGGCATGAAAGCCCGCGACTGCGCACAATATTCAATGATTTCGTCCGTCAGTAAATTCGGTTCGATGCTCGAAATGCGGTAGCGTTCAATGCCTTCAACATGGTCGAGCGCTTTGACGAGGTCGAAAAACGTCTCCTTCGTCGTGCGTCCGAAGTCGCCGATGTTCACCCCCGTGATCACGATTTCCTTGCCCCCTTCTTTCGCCACGGCCTCAGCTTGCGCCACCAGCGAAGTGATGGATCCGTTGCGGGAGCGTCCGCGTGCGATGGGGATGGTGCAGTAGGTGCAATAATAGTTGCAGCCGTCTTGCACCTTCAGAAAGTAGCGCGTGCGGTTTCCACGCGAGCACGACGGGACGAAGGTGGCGATTTCGCGCGTTGGCACGGTGATGGCCTCGTGGCAGGCATCGCCTTCAGAGAGCGCCTTCTTCTGCGCCATGCGTTCGCGGATGTAGCGCACCACTTCCCCCTTGTATTCCATGCCAACGACCAAGTCAACACCATCGAATCCAGCAATCTCCTCTGGTTTCAGTTGCGCATAGCATCCCATCACCACCACAAAAGCTCCCGGATGTTCACGCGTGAGGCGGTGGATGGTCTGTCGACACTTATGGTCGGCCACGTCGGTGACAGAGCAGGTGTTGATGATACATATATCAGCATGCTCCCCCTTTTCAGCGGCACGCACGCCCTGTCGGGCCAAAGTGTCGCGCAAGGAAGACGTTTCGGCAAAATTGAGTTTACATCCTAACGTGGCATACGCTGCACACAGATTTGTTTCGAGGCTCTCTTCAGTCATATATATATAAGTAGATGTTCAAAATTTTGTGTTCATGCACCCCTCCATCCCCTGCATGGCGGCAGAAAAAGGAAGAAAATCAGGCATCCAGCTCCGCAGCGGGAGAAAAATGCTTTTTAAAAACGGGGCATTTCCCCTCGTTTTGTGCAATTTGAAAGGGAAAGCAAAGTTACAATAATATCCTCACGTAGTAAAATGACATGCGGATATTTTTAAATGCACATTGAAAACCAGGGATTTATGTTCTCCTAATGTTAAAAAACGCCCTAAAACGAAAAATATTTCGGGAAACACTTGCATGATATTCAAAAGCTCCGTACCTTTGCACCGTTTTTAAAAAGCAATTGATTGTTTAACTAAAAAAACTTACAAAACAAAATGAAAAAGTTAGTTTTCATGTTCGTAGCTATGGCTGCTGTTTCTTTCGCTTCATGCGGTGGTTCTGAAAATAAGGGTGGTCAGAATGACTCTGACTCTTTGTCTGCTCCTGCAGTTGAAGAAGTTGCTTCTGACTCTGACTCTACTAATACTGCTGCTGCTGACAGCAACACTGTAGAAGCTCCTGCTGCTGAAACTGAAGCTGCTGCTCAGTAATTAGCAAAAGGCTAACAGCCTAATTGTTTACGCATAGCGCGAACAATGAGAGAATTGAAACCTGTGGACGTATGTTCGCAGGTTTTTTTATGTCCTTACGTCAGCAAGACTTCCGGGTAAGGCGTTGTTGGGAGACGCGCTTGAAATTTAGGCTTGAAAGAATGGTTTGGCAGAAAGGCAGTAGAGGTGTCAGTTCAAGACCTATGCCATTCAGCGAACGCGGGAGCAGATGCAAGCGTGTCTGGGAGCCAGGGCCGACGCATTACTTTTCTCTTTCATAATCAGTGATATTCCATAGAAAAGCATTACCTTTCCAGTAAAAAACGATATGAACATCTCCATTATACTGAACAATATTCAAGATCCTCGTCGCAATCACCTTCAAAAACATAGCC
>OCPT01000403.1_pt1 | contig 34601 bp, 46 predicted proteins | sample 1538741 | NCBI WGS metagenome assembly OCPT01 (sample SAMN04571723, study PRJEB22368) | human gut metagenome | biome: human gut; material: stool | host: Homo sapiens | place: Luxembourg | collected 2012-12-06 | reverse complement strand
CGTAGGCGCAGGCGTTGTAGCTAAGATCGCAAAATAATTTCAGCATCCGCTGAATGAAAAAACTCTCCCGCAAGGGGGAGTTTTTTTGCGTGCTTGAAATTGGTGATTGGGGACGGGCAGTCAGGTATCAGGCGGAGATGACGTACTCTGCGGTGTAGGGAAGGAAGAGGATGACGTAGGTGATGACGAGGATCGCCATGGTGCTGTACAGTGGGAAAAAGGGAGTAGATGTCACTCCCAAAGAGCATGATGCCAATGACAAGGACGATGCCGGGCAGCATTTCCGGAAGAAGACTTGCTGCTTCGAGGATCCTGCGATTCTTTTCGTGTTTTCGTACAGGAAGCACGATGAGCGTCCTTGTATGGCGCAGAGAGTGGCGCTGGCAATGCCAAGGGAAAGGCTGCTTTCGATGGCGGAGAGGGCATCATTCTCCGTCTCACTGAAAAGTTCGGCGTAGTGAGAGAGGCTGAAATGACCCGCCGTGAGTCCGAACCCATGCAGCTTGATGAGAGAGGAGTAAGCGTCATCCGCTTGCTGTTGCCGCCTACGGGTGAGTCGCTTTTATTGGTCGTGATGGCATTCTGCACCATCCAGAGAAGAAGGCAGATGGTAACGAGCACAGAGGCGAGCGGCATCGCCAGTGGAGCGGGGGATCTTTGTGGCAGTCATTTTCCCATTTCTGTCGTGAAGCTGTCCTCTCGATCGTGAGTGAGAAGTCCCTGATGACGGGCTTTCCCTGAAAGGCTTTTGAAGTGCGAGATAAACATATGTCCCTATAAGACCTCCTTTCCTATAGTTTTTGCGGAATGCGTCAAGACGGTATGTGGCCGGTGTGATACCGGTGCAAAAAGTGGATGGTGATCGAAGATCGGATGGAAATTTGCGTCCGCGTCGCATTTTTTAGGCTGAAAGGCGGCATACTACATGGTGCTTTTACGAATTTATGAAAGTTTTAGAAATTAGAGTATACGCACGGCGGCGTGGCCATGTGAAAATAAAGAAAATAAACTACAGAAAAGTCAGTAAATACCGAAGAATTTCACTAAAAATCGGCAAAAATAAATTTTGTATAAAATGCTTGATTTCAGTGCCGAAAAATAGTATTATAGAAAAGCTGAACGTCTGGTACCTTTGTGCGAGGGCGCAAGGCAAAAGAGTGTTCAGAACAAACTATGAAGTGGAAGGTGGCCTGCGTAGCAGGGGAATTTCCACGGAGCAGTTCATTCATGAAATGAACGTAGGAGGTTTATCTAATGTCGAAACAGGAAAAAATCAGAATTCGTCTGAAGGGCTATGATCACAAAGCAGTTGATCAGAGCGCAGCGAAGATCGCGGAGACTGCAAAAAGAACAGGCTCCAGAGTCTCCGGTCCGATTCCGCTCCCGACCGAACGGAATGTGTACACCATTCTTCGTTCCCCACATGTCAACAAAGACAGCCGTGAACAGTTCGAAATGCGTATCCACAAGAGACTCATTGACATCCTCGATCCGTCCAAGAAGACCGCGGATGCGCTGATGAGACTGGAACTCCCAGCTGGCGTCAGCATTGAAATTAAACTGTAAGGAGGTGCAAAGATGTCTAAGGCTATTTTGGGAACAAAATTAGGAATGTCTCAGGTGTTCGCTGAAAACGGCGACCTGATTCCGGTAAGCGTTATTGAAGTTCTGCCAAACGTGGTAGCAGCTGTTAAAACTGTTGAATCCGACGGATACAACGCAGTACAGCTCGGCTACGGCGCTGTCAAAGAAAAACATTTGACAAAACCTGTAAAGGGTCAGTTTGAAAAAGCTGGTATCGACCCAGTTAAATATCTGCGTGAATATAGACTCGCTGAAAAGCCGTCTTACACAGTAGGCCAAACTCTGGCTGCTGATATCTTCGCAGAAGGCGAGATTATCGACGTTATTGGCACCAGCCGCGGCAAAGGTTTCGCCGGCACGATCAAACGTCATAACCACCAGCGTGGACCTGAATCCCACGGCTCCAAGAACCATCGTCAGACAGCATCCCTCGGTGCTCGTATGTCCGGCGGCGGCGGAAAAGTATTCAAAGGCAAGAAGATGCCTGGTCAGCTCGGCGGCGTACGTGTGACCGTACAGCATCTTCAGGTAGTAAGAGTTGATACTGCCCGTAATCTTATGCTTGTCAAAGGCGGGATCCCAGGTGCTAAGGGAAGCCTCGTCATGGTACAGGAAACCGTAAAGCCTGTAAAATAATATTGTCTGGAACAACAGAAAATTGTTCTGATTAGGGAGGAACATCTCAATGCCGAAAGTAAAGCTGTATAATGTAGCCGGCGAAGCTGCCGGTGAAATAGAGCTGAATGACAGCGTCTTTGGTGTAGACTACAACGAAGCTGTTATTCATCAGGCAGTGGTGCGCCAGATGGCCAATGAACGCCTCGGCACACATGCCACCAAAACCAGAGGCCTTGTACGCGGCGGCGGCAAGAAGCCTTGGAAACAGAAGGGCACCAGCCGTGCCAGAGTCGGATCCATCCGCTCCCCACTGTGGGTCGGCGGTGGTACCGTATTCGGACCGACCCCGAGAAGCCATGCCAAAGATATGCCGAGAAAGGCACGTCAGCTGGCTGTAAGATCTGCACTGTCTGAAAAACTCCGTGCTAACGAACTCGTCGTTCTCGACGCAGTGAACTTCGAAGCACCGAAGACCAAAGAAGTAGTCAAAATGCTGGCTGCTTTCCAGGCAGAAGGCAAAGCTGTCATCGTTGACGCCGGCGCTCTTTGCCAGAACACCGTTCTGTCCGCTAGAAACATTCCGGGCGTCAAAGCTTACGCACCGAACGGACTCAACATCTACGATATCGTAAACACCGGCAAACTTTTCCTGACTCAGGAAGCTGTTAAGAAAATTGAGGAGGTACTCGCATAATGGACGCACGTGACATCCTCATTAAACCGCTCGTTACCGAAAAAACTACAGCTCTCATGGAAGAACGCAAGTACACATTCCGTGTACCGCTCGCTGCTACCAAGGTGGAGATCCGCCAGGCTGTAGAACAGATCTTCAAAGTTAAAGTTCAGGCTGTGAACACCATGCGTTATGAAGGCAAGATGAAACGTCTGGGCCGCACCCAGGGTCGTCGCAGTGATTGGAAGAAAGCAATTGTTACCCTCAAACCGGGCGAAACAATTGAGCTCTTCGAAGCGTAAGGAGGAGTAATATAAATGGCATACAAATCATTTAAACCGTACACTCCCGGACGCCGTCAGATGACCGTTTCCACCTTTGAGGAAATTACAACAGATACCCCAGAAAAATCTCTTCTGGCTCCTGTTCACAATCATGGCGGTCGTAATGGCTCCGGTAAGACCACCGTTCGTCACCAGGGCGGCGGACATAAACGTCAGTACAGAATCATCGATTTCAAGAGAAATAAAGATGGCGTTCCGGCTAAAGTCGCAACCATTGAATACGATCCAAACCGTACCTGCCGCATCGCACTGCTGCAGTATGCAGATGGTGAAAAACGCTACATCCTCGCTCCGAAAGGTCTGAAGGTCGGCGACGTAGTCACCAGCGGTCCGGAATCCGATATTAAAGTCGGCAACTGCCTCCCATTCACCAACATTCCTCTTGGTACCATCGTTCACAACGTAGAACTGAAGATCGGCAAAGGCGGCCAGATGGTCCGTTCTGCCGGCGCAAGCGCTCAGCTGATGGCTAAGGAAGGCGACTATGCACTTCTCCGTCTGCCGTCTGGCGAACTTAGAAAAGTTCACATTCGCTGCCGTGCTACCATCGGTGCTATCGGCAACGAAGATCACGAAAACATTACCCTCGGCAAAGCAGGCAGAAACCGCTGGCTCGGCGTTCGTCCGGCTAACCGCGGCGTTGTCATGAACCCGAATGACCATCCGCATGGCGGCGGCGAAGGTAAAGCTCCTGTCGGACGTAAGCGTCCAGTTACCCCGTGGGGCAAACCGGCTTACGGCGTGAAGACCAGACACAGCAGAAAAGCGTCTACCAAACTGATCGTTAAGAGACGCAAGTAAGATAAGGAGGAGTAAAAGTGTCCAGATCCGTAAAAAAAGGCCCGTTCGTCGCTTTCTCTCTCGTAAAGAAGATCGATGCGCTGAACGCAGCTAACGATAAGAAAATTGTAAAAACCTGGTCCCGTGCTTCTACCATCCTGCCGAGCTTCGTTGGTCACACCATCGCTGTTCACGACGGAAGAAAGCATGTACCGGTTTATGTCACTGAAGATATGGTCGGTCATAAACTTGGCGAATTCGCTCCGACCCGTACCTTCAAGGGTCATAACAAGACCGAGAAGAAATAACCAGGGAGGAATAAAATGGAAGTTCAGGCAATTTCAAGAAATATCCGCATTTCTCCCCGTAAGGTCCGCATCGTAGCGAACCTTGTCCGCGGCAAGAAAGCGGGAGAAGCTATCTCTATCCTGCGCAACACCCATAAAGCAGCTTCCATCGTTGTCGAAAAGACACTGAGAAGCGCTATGGCCAACGCAGAAAACAACAACGACATGAACATTGACAAACTCTACATCTCCACAATTTTTGTAGATGCAGGCCCGATTATGAAGCGCGTACATCCACGCTCCCGTGGACAGGCTTTCGGGATTATGAAACGTACCAGCACACTGACGGTAAAAGTTTCTGAAAAAGAGTAATCGAAGGAGGGAAACGTTTTGGGTCAGAAAGTTAATCCGCATGGAATGCGTGTAGGCGTGATCGATGACTGGGATTCCAAATGGTTTGCAGAAAAAGATTATGCTGCACTGCTTGTGGAAGATGCCAAAATCCGCCAGTTCTTAAAGAAGCACCTGTTCGCAGCAGGCATTTCCAAAATTGGCATTAAACGCGTAAGCGGCCGTGTAAAGCTTGCGATTTATACCGCTAAACCGGGCATGGTCATCGGCCGTGGCGGCACAGGCATCGAGGACATCAAAAAAGCTCTCGCTGCTGTTACCGACAAAGAAGTCGACATCGACATCCTGGAAATCAAATCCACTGACATGAGCGCTATCCTGGTCGGCGAAAACATCGCTTCCCAGCTCGAAAGACGTATCGGCTTCCGCCGTGCTGTAAAACAGTGCGTCGGCAGAACCATGCGCGCTGGTGCCAAGGGTATCAAAGTTACCGTTTCCGGCCGTCTGGGCGGTGCTGAAATCGCTAGAAGCGAAAGCTACCGCGAAGGCTCCATCCCGCTGCAGACTCTCCGTGCAAACATTGATTACGGTGTCACCACTGCCCATACCACCTACGGTGCTATCGGCATTAAAGTATGGATTTACAAAGGCGAACTCGCTCCTGGCCAGGTAGTAGACGAAAACGAAAACGTCCGCACCAGCAAAGATAGAAACAACCGTCATGAAGGCGGCAGAAGAGGCGGCCGTCGTGGCGATCGCAGAGAACGTAGACCGAAAAACTCTGAAAGGAGTGATTCCTGATGTTAATTCCAAAGCGTACAAAATATCGTAAACAGTTCCGCGGCCGTATGAAAGGCAAAGCACATCGTGGAAACACCGTTACTTACGGTGAATTTGGTCTGGTAGCCACCGAACCGTCCTGGATTACCAGCCGTCAGATCGAAGCAGCCCGTATTGCCATGACCCGTTACACCAAACGTGGCGGCAAGGTCTGGATCAAGATTTTCCCAGACAAACCGGTTTCTGCTAAACCAATTGGTACCCGTCAGGGTTCCGGTAAAGGCGCAGTTGAATACTGGGTAGCCGTAGTTAAACCGGGCCGCGTGATGTTCGAAATGGGTGGCATCTCCATGGAAGCTGCAAAGGAAGCAATGCGCCTTGCAGGCCACAAGCTGCCAATCAAGACAAAATTTGTAGTTAAAGGTCAAGAAGTGGCAGGTGAATAAAATGAAGGTCAATGAAATTCGTAACCTGAGCACTGCCGAATTAACTGAAAAGGTTGCCGGCTTAAAGGAAGAACTGTTTAACCTCCGTTTTCAGCTCGCTACAGGACAGCTTGAAAACCCGATGCGTATTCGTGAAGTAAAGAAGACCATCGCTCGCATCAAGACTGTACAGCGCGAAGAAGAATTGAAGGCTGCCAAGAAGGCATAACGGTTTATCCAAAGGAGGATCTCAACGTGGCAGAAGAAAGAAAGTTGCGCAAGGTGCGCCAGGGAATTGTTGTCAGCGACAAGATGGATAAAACCGTAGTTGTTGCTGTAGAACGCAAAGTTCCCCACAAGCTCTACAAAAAATCGATTAATACCACAACAAAGTTCAAAGCGCATGACGAAAACAACGAATGCCGTGTCGGTGATACCGTACGCATCGTCGAAACCCGCCCGCTGTCTCATGACAAGCGTTGGAGAGTTGAAAAAATCGTTGCCCGTCAGAACTGATATACAAAGATTAATATAGGAGGATAGGCACGATGATTCAGCAGGAAAGCAGACTCAACGTTGCAGATAATACCGGTGCTAAGAACGTCCTGGTCATCAAAGTTCTGGGTGGTTCCTTCCGTAAAAGCGGCAATATCGGTGATATTGTAGTTTGTACGGTCAAAGATGCAACCCCCGGCGGCGTTGTTAAGAAGGGCCAGGTAGTAAAAGCTGTTGTAGTTCGTTCCGTTAGCGGTGTAAGCCGCAGCGACGGATCCCATATCCGTTTTGACGAAAACGCAGTCGTTATCGTAAAAGATGACAAGAGCCCGGTAGGAACACGTATTTTTGGACCGGTAGCAAGAGAACTCCGTGAAAAAGATTTCATGAAGATCGTTTCCCTGGCTCCGGAAGTGCTCTAATAGGGAGGCAAACGAATGAGTCAGAAACTGCATGTAAAGACCGGTGACACCGTTGTAGTCATTTCCGGCAAAGATAAAGGCAAGCAGGGCAAAGTCAAAGCTGCTATGCCGAAGGAAGGCCGTGTTGTCGTTGAAGGCGTCAACATGATCAAAAGACACACCAAACCGAGCCAGGCAAACCCGAAGGGCGGCATCATCGAGAAGGAAGCTCCGCTCTATGCTTCCAAAGTCATGATCCTGGATCCGGAAACAAAGAAACCGACCCGCGTCAAGAAAGTTCAGCAGAAAGACGGAACTTACGTCAGAGCAACTGTCAAGAGCGGCGCTATTATTGACAAAGCCTAAGCGGGAAGGAGGATAACAAGTGTCCAGATTAAACGACTTATACAAAGCGCAGATTAAAAACACCATGCGCGAAAAATTCGGCTACAAGAATGACATGGAAATCCCGAAGCTGGATAAAATCGTCATCAACATCGGTGTAGGCGAAGCAACCGAAAACAGCAAAGCAGTAGACGCTGCAGCATCCGATCTCGCAGCGATCACCGGCCAGCAGCCGATGATCTGCAAAGCCCATAAATCCCTGGCTGCATGGAAGATCCGTGAAGGAATGCCGCTCGGCTGCAAAGTTACCCTTCGTGGTGACAGAATGTACGAATTCCTCGATCGTCTGATCAACATCGCTCTTCCACGCGTACGTGACTTCCGTGGCATCAGCGACCAGAGCTTCGACGGCCGCGGAAACTATGCATTCGGCGTAAAAGAACAGCTGATCTTCCCGGAAGTCGACTATGAAAAGATCGACCGCATCCGTGGCATGGATATCATTGTAGTAACAACGGCTAAGACCGATGAAGAAGCACGTGAACTTCTCCGTCAGTTCGGCATGCCGTTCAAGAAATAACCAGGAGGACAACATGGCAAAGAAGTCTATGCTGGAACGCGAGAAGAAAAGAGAACTCGCAGTTCTTAAATACGCTGAAAAGCGTCAGGCTCTGAAAGAAGCCGGCGACTGGGAAGCTCTTTCCAAGCTCCCGCGCAACGCTTCTCCAACACGCCTGCACAACCGTTGCAAACTGACTGGCCGTCCCCACGGCTTCATGCGTAAATTCGGAATCTGCCGTAACCAGTTCCGTGATTTGGCTTACCGCGGAGAAATTCCGGGTATTAAAAAAGCCAGCTGGTAAGATTTCGGGAGGAGGATAAATAATGGTAACAACCGATCCGATTGCGGATATGCTTACCCGTATTCGTAATGCGAACGATGCATATCATGATAAAGTAGATATGCCTGCTTCTAAAATGAAGGCTGCTGTGCTGGCTATTTTAAAAGACGAAGGCTTTGTAAAAAGCGTTGAACAGATCGAAGTCGAAGGACATCCGGAACTGCGCGTAGCTCTGAAATACGGCGCAAACCGTGAAAAGGTCATCAAAGGTCTGAAGAGAATTTCCAAACCGGGTCTGCGCGTATATGCAGGCAAAGATGAACTGCCGAAGGTACTCGGCGGACTTGGTATCGCTATTATTTCCACATCCAAGGGCGTTATGACCGACAAAGCAGCTCGTAAAGCTGGTCTTGGCGGCGAAGTTCTTGCGTTTGTCTGGTAATCGTTGGAGGTAAAATATGTCCAGAATTGGCAAAAAACCGATTACGGTACCGGCAGGTGTGGAAGTCAAGATTGACGGCCATACAGTCACCGTAAAAGGTCCGAAAGGCACACTCACCCGTACACTGAATGAAGAGATCGGAATTCAGATGGAAGGCAACGAGATCCTCGTTACCCGTCCGAATGATGATATCAAAAACCGTTCCCTGCACGGACTCAACCGTACCCTCATCCATAACATGGTAGTAGGCGTTACGGAAGGTTTTGAAAAGAAGCTCGAAATCCAGGGCGTCGGCTACAATGCACAGATGCAGGGCAAGAACCTGAAACTGGCTCTCGGCTTCTCCCATCCGGTTATCGTAACTCCACCGGAAGGCATCACCATTTCCGCCCCGTCTTCTGTTGTTATCGTGGTATCTGGCTGCGATAAGGAAAAGGTTGGACAGATCGCTGCAGAAATCCGCGCTTGGCGCCAGCCTGAACCTTACAAAGGCAAAGGTATCCGTTACTCCGGTGAATACGTACGCCGTAAGGCTGGTAAGACCGGCGCAACAAAGTAAGACAGGAGGTAAAGAACTATGCGTAAAAATGCAAGCAGAAATGCGGTTATTCGCCGTCATCTGCGTCTTCGTAAAAAAATCTCCGGTACTGCCGCTTGCCCGCGTCTCAATGTTTTCCGTTCCCTGGCTAACATCTACGCTCAGATCATCGATGATGAAGCTGGCGTAACGCTGGTATCCGCAAATACCTTAGACAAAGAAATTAAAGCTGAATTCCCATACGGCGGCAACGCAGAAGCTGCAAAAGCAGTCGGCGCGCTGGTAGCAAAGAGAGCTCTGGAAAAGGGCATCGAAAACGTCGTATTCGATCGCGGCGGCTACATCTATCACGGCAGAGTCCAGGCTCTGGCTGATGGCGCCCGCGAAGCTGGCTTGAAATTTTAAGGTAAAGGAGAAAACACATGCCAAGATTTGAAAAACAGGAATCCGACTTACAGGAAAACGTTGTTTTCATTAACCGCGTTGCTAAAGTCGTAAAAGGCGGCCGTCGTTTTTCCTTTGCTGCAGTTGTAGTAGTCGGCGATGGCAAAGGCAAAGTAGGCGCAGGCCTCGGCAAAGCTGCTGAAGTTCCGGAAGCTATCCGTAAAGGCGTCGAAGATGCCAAGAAGAATATGATCACCGTTGCTCTCAAAAACGGTACGATTCCTCATCCGATGCTCGGCATCTATGGTGCCGGCAAAGTCATCATGAAACCTGCTGCCGAAGGTACCGGCGTCAAAGCAGGCGGCCCGGTCAGAAGCGTACTCGCTATGGCAGGTATCCGCAACATCCTGACCAAGTCCCTGGGTTCCTCCAATCCGATCAACATGGTAAGAGCTACCATGGACGGTCTCGCTAAACTCGAAAATGTTGAAACTGTTGCAGCACTTCGTGGCAAGTCCGTAGACGAAATTTACAACTAAGGGGGCCCCACATGAAAGTTATCGTTACACTGAAAAAGAGCGTCATCGGCTCCAGACCGGAACATGTCGCTACCATCAAGGCTCTGGGACTCAAAAAGACCCACTCCTCTGTTGAAAAAGAACTTACCCCACAGATCAAGGGCATGATCCACTCTGTCCGTCATCTGGTTGACTGCAAAGAAGCAGAATAAATAAGAAGGAGGTGCACTAATGAAACTTCATGAACTGAAACCAGCTGAAGGTTCCACAAGAGTTCGTCGTCGTGTAGGCAGAGGTCTCGGCAGCGGCATGGGCAAACAGTCCACCCGCGGTGCGAAAGGCCAGAACGCCAGAACCGGCGGCGGCGTACGTCCGGGATTCGAAGGCGGACAGATGCCTCTGTACCGTCGTCTTCCAAAGCGCGGCTTCAAAAATATTTTCGCTAAAGAATACTCCGAAGTTAATGTTGAACAGCTGAACCGTTTCGAAGACAATGCTGTTGTTGATCCGGTCGCTCTCGTTGAAGCAGGTATTCTGAAGAACGTTCTCGATGGTGTACGTGTTCTGGGAAGCGGTGAACTCTCCAAAGCTCTTACCGTAAGAGCTCAGGGCTTCACAAAAGGCGCTCAGCAGAAAATCGAAGCAGCAGGTGGAAAAGTAGAGGTGATCTAATATGGGGTCTGTGATCGCAAACCTTTTTGCCAACAAAGAACTCAAAGATCGCATCCTCTTCACCTTCATGATGTTCGTCATCTTCCGACTGGGAGTCCATATCCCGGTACCGGGAGTTGACGCTTCTGTCATTGAAAGTCTGTTTACATCCGGAAACCTTTTCGGCTTCCTGGATCTCTTCTCGGGCGGTGCGCTCAGCAAATTCTCTATTTTTGCTATGAGTATCACCCCTTACATCAACTCTTCCATCATTATGCAGCTCCTGACGGCCGTCATTCCTACACTCGAAGAATGGAGAAAGGACGGACAGGAAGGCTTCAAGAAGATCCAGAAGGTCACAAGATACTTCACGATCTTCCTCGCAGCTGTACAGGCATTCGGCATGACCTATGCCCTGCGCATCAACAATGCCCTTGTCGATAACAGCTGGCTGTATTTTGTATTCGTTGTCGTCGTCCTCACCGCTGGCACCTGCCTCCTCATGTGGATCGGCGAAAAAATTACGGAACACGGGATCGGTAATGGTATTTCCCTCATCATCTTCTGTGGTATCGTAGCCCGCTTCCCGCAGGCTATCACCACGGTGATCGATTACTTGAAGGTCGGTACCATTTCTCCGTTCCAGCTGCTTCTGTTCCTTGTCATTGCTCTTGTTATGATCCTGATGGTCATCGAAGTCAATGAAGGGCAGCGCAGAATTCCTATCCAGTATGCAAAGCGTGTCATTGGACGCAGAATGTATGGCGGACACTCCACCTACCTGCCGCTCAAGGTGAATCAGGCCGGGGTCATTCCGATCATCTTCGCTTCCTCCATTCTCATGCTTCCCGTCACCCTTGCACAGTTTGTTCATATCGGCTGGGTACAGGCTGTCGGCAATTTCTTTGGATGGGGCACCTGGCCAAATACCATCTGCTACGGCTTCCTCATTTTTATCTTCACGTATTTCTATACCGCGATCTCTGTCAACATCAAAGATCTCGCTGATAACATGAAGAAGTATGGCGGCTTTATTCCGGGCATTCGTCCTGGCCAGCCGACCATGATGTATGTAGACAAGGTATTGTCCAGAATCACCCTGACCGGGGCTGTATTCCTTGCCTTTGTGGCGATCCTTCCGAATTTCATCGGAAACATCACAGGCATCCAGGGCGTGTACTTCGGCGGTACTTCCCTTCTCATTATCGTCGGCGTAGCCCTCGATACCATGAGACAGGCACAGTCCTATATGGTCACAAGAAACTATCAGGGCTTTATCAAATAAAGCCTTTTTCCTAAAGGAGTAAGGGATATGTATATCTTATTGATGGGACCTCCAGGTGCAGGCAAAGGCACTCAGGCAGAAAGACTCATTCGCGATTACGGCATCCCCCAGATTTCCACCGGCGACATGTTCCGTGCAGCCGTGAAATCAGGAACTGCTCTTGGTAAGGAAGCAAAAAGCTACATGGACAAGGGCGACCTTGTACCGGACAGCGTAACTGTTGGTATCGTCAAGGAAAGACTCGCTCAGGAAGACTGCCAGAAGGGCTGGATTCTTGACGGCTTCCCGCGTACCACGGCACAGGCATCTGCACTCGATGCCATTCTCCATGAACTCGGAATCCAGCTCACCGCCGTCATCGGCATCAAAGCTAACAGAGATGACCTGGTGAAGAGAGTCAGCGGCAGACTGGTGTGCAGAAAATGCGGCGCTTCCTTCCATAAACTTTTCCGTCAGCCAAAGGTCGAAGGCGTATGCGACAACTGCGGCGGCGAACTGTATCAGCGTGCTGATGACAATGAGAAGACAGTGGGAGAAAGACTCAATGTCTATGACAAGTCCACAAAACCACTGATCGACTACTACAAGGTCAGCGGCCGCTACTATGAAATCAACGGAGATCAGAGCATGGATGAGGTATATGCCGACATCCAGGATGCTTTGAAGAAGGCTTCCAAATGATCACCGTTTATACACCTGAAGAGGTAGAGAAAATTTCCGCAGCTGGGAGACTGACTGCGGATACTCTCTCTATGCTCGAAAAAGCCGTAAAGCCGGGGATGAGTACCTATGAACTCGATGAACTGGCTGAAAAATTTATCCGAGACAGAGGCGGGATCCCAGCCTGCAAAGGCTATGAAGGCTTCCCGGCTACCATTTGTGCCTCTGTTAACGATACTGTTGTCCACGGAATCCCTTCGAGAAGAAAAATTCTTAAAAAAGGTGATATCATTTCTATTGATCTTGTGGTACAATTAAATGGTTACATGGGTGACTCCTGTATCACTGTTCCGGTAGGACATACAAACAAGAAAAACCTCCAGCTGATTTCCGCCACCGAAGGTGCACTCTTTGCTGGCATCAAGCAGGCCGTAATAGGCAATACCGTAGGCGACATCGGTCACGCTGTCGAAAGCTACGTGAAGCCCTATGGCTATGGAGTACTTCGTGAATATGTAGGTCACGGCATCGGAATCGGTATGCATGAAGATCCGGAAGTTCCAAACTACGGTACACCAGGACATGGACCACGTCTGGAAGAAGGCATGTGCATCTGTATTGAACCCATGGTCACCATGGGCAGTCCGGACATCATCTCCCTTCGTGATGGATGGGGCGTCGTGACAGCAGACGGTAAACCGTCGGCTCATATCGAACACACCATTACCATTACCAAAGATGGTCCAAAAATTCTGACGCTGCGCCATTGATTCCATTGTTACAGGCGGTCAGCATATGATAAGCCAAAGGAGGCTCTCATGAGCAAGGCAGACGTTATTGAAGTCGAAGGCAAAGTAGTAGAAAAACTTCCAAACGCCATGTTCCGTGTCAAATTGGAAAACGGCGGACATATTGTGCTGGCTACGATTTCCGGCAAAATGCGTATGAATTTCATCCGCATCCTGCCAGGGGATAAAGTAACAGTAGAATTGACGCCCTACGATTTAGAGCACGGCAGGATTACCTATCGTTACAAGTAAGCAAGGAGGAACCAAGATGAAGGTCAGACCGTCCGTCAAAAAGATGTGCGACAAGTGCAAGATCATCAAACGCAAAGGCCGTGTAATGGTCATTTGTGAAAATCCGAAACATAAGCAGAGACAAGGTTAATTAAAAGGAGGTTAAAGAGTAGATGGCACGTATAGCTGGTGTAGACTTACCAAGAGATAAGCGCGTTGAGATCGGCTTAACTTATATTTATGGAATTGGCCCCACTCTTTCCAAAGAAATTTTAAGCAAAGCAGGAATTGATGCTGACATCCGCGTCAGAGATCTGTCTGAAGATGATGTAGCAAAGATCCGCGGCGTACTCGCTGATTATAAAGTCGAAGGTGACCTTCGTAGAGAAGAATCCCTCAACATTAAACGTCTGGTAGAAATCGGTTCTTACAGAGGCAGACGTCATCGTGCAGGACTCCCGACCCGTGGACAGCGCACAAAGACCAATGCTCGTACCCGTAAAGGTCCGAAGAAGACCATCGCAGGCAAAAAGACTGCGACTAAGAAATAATGTTGAAGGAGGGATAACATGGCTACGGTAAAAAGCAAAGCTAAAAGAAAAGAAAGAAAACATGTAGAATCCGGTGCAGCTCATATTCGTTCTACTTTCAACAACACGATCGTAACGATTACTGATTCCAACGGCAATACCATCGCTTGGGCATCCGCTGGCGGACTCGGATTCAAAGGCTCTCGCAAGAGCACACCATTCGCAGCACAGATGGCAGCTGAACAGGCTGCTAAGGTTGCAATCGATCAGGGAATGCGTTCCGCTGACGTTTTCGTCAAAGGACCGGGCGCAGGCCGTGAAGCTGCTATTCGTGCACTGCAGGCAGCAGGCATCGAAGTCAGCAGCATTAAGGACGTCACCCCAATTCCGCACAATGGCTGCCGTCCTCCGAAACGCAGAAGAGTATAAGGATTACCCCTTTGCGTATCATTTTGGCGCTGCAAGGCGCAGAAGGAGGACTTTCGGATGATCGAAAATACAAGCTTCACAATTAAGACTGTGGAACTCAGCGATGATAAGCGTCATGGCAAGTTCGAGTGCGAACCGCTCGAAAGAGGCTATGGCATTACTCTGGGAAACAGTTTAAGACGCGTGTTGCTTTCATCTTTAGACGGTGTGGCTATTACGTCTATCAAAATCGACGGCGTGCTTCATGAATTTTCCACTATCAACGGCGTCAAAGAAGATGTAACCGATATGATTCTGAACCTGAAGAAGATCCGCTTCATCGCACACGAAGAAGCCGTCTTCCCGATGACAGTTCGTATCGATATCACTGAAGAAGGTATTTTCCATGCTGGCGACATGAAGTTACCGGCAGAAATTGATGTTCTCAACAAGGATCTCGTCATTTGCACACTGGATTCCGATGCTCATCTGGGCATGGAAATGACCATCAATCGTGGACATGGCTATGTTCCTTTCACCAAGAACAAAAGAGAGGAAGACGTCATCGGCGTCATTCCGATCGACTCCATTTATTCTCCTGTCATTAAATGCAACTACAACGTCAGCGATACCCGCGTAGGAAATGAAATGGACTACGACAAGCTGACTCTTGAACTGGATACGGATGGATCCGTCAATGCAGACGATGCTGTCGCAACGGCTGCCGACATCCTGATCAGCTGCTTCACGAATTTCCTGAACATCGGTGACGCACAGGACAATAGAGTCCCGGCAGTTTCTGATGAAGCGCAGGAAAGTGATGTCAGCGTAGAGGGAAGCGAGATCGATATGATCCGCGAGCTCCCGATCGATGATCTTGAACTGTCCGTTCGTGCATTCAATTGCCTGAAGAGAGCCGAGATCAATACCATCGGCGAACTGATGGATAAGACAGAAGATGAATTGACTCGTGTACGCAACCTTGGTAAAAAATCGGTAGATGAAATTAAAGAAAAACTGACAAACTTCAAAGGCCTCGGAATTGGTCTGAAGGATGGAAACGCCAAGGATTGATAGTTTTATAGGAGGAAAGAAATGGCACGTAGTAGACTCAGAAGAATCAGCGGTGCTCGCAAGGCTCTGCTGCGCAGTCTCGTAACTTCTCTTTTCCAGTATGGCCGCATCACCACCACGGAAGCTAAGGCCAAAGAACTTCGCCACGTCGCAGACAAGATGATCACCCTCGCTAAGAGAGGCGATCTGCATGCTCGTCGTCAGGCTGAAGCTTACATCATGGATAAAGCTGTTACAAAGAAACTGTTTGACGAAATCGCTAAGAATTATACCGAACGCAATGGCGGCTATACCCGCATTGTCAAGGTAGAAGCTCGTCTCGGCGACAACGCTCCTCAGGTCATCATTGCCCTGGTGGACTAATACGAAATGAAAAAGAGGCTGCTCTCCGGAGCGGCTTCTTTTTTATTTCTTTCCTGCCGGCAAGAAGGTATAATAGGTAGAGTGAAAATTTTTAGAAAACAGGTGAGGGCTATGGCAATGAATTTTGATATTCCGGATATCTCTGAGACCGCGGGTAAGGCCGTGACAGGGGGAAAGAAGAGAAAGACGAGAAAGATCGGCGCACTCCGGCTCGGAGACTCGCTTAGGATGATCGCAAATCACTTCACATGCACCGAGGAGAGTCGGGACGAAGACAAGAATATTGCGTTCTATTCTCTCTCGGAAGGAGAAGAGAAGGCATCCTTCTACGGGGAAGAGATCTCCCTCACGGGCGTCTGCATTTACCGTAAGAAGACCGCAGCGATCTACGCAGAGCTGCGGGCGGAGAAGAGAGAGGCGCTGATAGAGGCACTCACGAAGGAAGCGGGCGAAGCGCAGGCATCAAGCGCGATGGATATTTTCGCAGATACCGTGACCTCGATCTTTGTGACACGCCCGGCGAAGGGCGACAAGAGCTTCACGATCGCTCTCATGGACAGCGAGGCAGCGAAAGCGCTTTCTGATCAGGCGGCTGTCGAAGCGGAAGAAAAGAAACAGGCAAAGGGACCTTTGGGACGCCTGTTTTCCACGTTCTTTGATCCCGTGGGCCGTATCAGTCGCAGATCCTATATCCCCAAGATGCTGACCGTCGGCATTCCGGCTGCCTTCATGTTCGCCTTCACCTGCTTCAAGCCTGAGCTTTTTGTGGGAGATGCGAATGTATACATCATGACGTTTCTGATCCTAGGGACGCTCTGCTTCATTTCCCTCATCAGCCTTGCGATGCGGCGTATGTCAGATCTGGGGCTTTCTCATATCTATTACTGGATCTTCTTCGCGATCCTCTTTGCTATCAATCAGCTCGGAGGAGAGTACCTGGGCTCGCAGCTCACTGCTACACGGACGATCGCGGTGATCTTCATGGCAGCGGTCATTCTGCTTTCTTTCTTCCCGGGGCAGAATAAGAAAAATAAATATGGTTCGGTTCCGAAGGACTAGGGAAACGCTGATTCAATCGCAGAGTCAGATTCTACAAGAATTTTTATACATAGCTTCGTCATAGCCTTCCTTAAATAGCTCACTATTCGCGTCAGGTTATTCCTCGCCATGCATAAAAATTCAAGAGTAAAATCTGGCAACGATTGAATCAGTGTTTCCCTAGGGATAAAAAGAGATCATCTTTGATGAAGTCAAAGATGACCTCTTTTTTTATGGGAAGTCATGCAGGTCTTGCTTATTTGCCTCCAATACAAATGAAAGAAAATGAACGATAAAGCACATAAATTACAAATTATCCATTGAATCAGCTCTCATGCAAACATTATAATCAAGAAAGCAGAAAGAAAAGAGGCAGATTTGATGGAACAACCGAGGGTGATATATCAGCCATTCAAACGGTTAAAAATGGCTTTGAGGTCGAAGAAACGAAAACGCAGCAGCATTACCATGGGGGTCGTGACAACGATACTGGCCTCGCTCTCCTTCACCTTCATGTCAGCCTGTGCCAAGTGGCTACCGGAGATGCCATCAGGAGAGATGACGCTCTTTCGCGGGATCGTAGGACTTTTCTTTATTCCTCTCCTCTGCCTGCAGACGAAGGAGCATTTCTTTTCAGGGAAGCATAAGTGCATGTTATGCCTTCGAGGGCTTTTTGGCAGCATTGCACTCTTTTTTTATTTTTTGTCTATAGAAGGGCTGACGCTGGGGGATTCACAAATCCTCTCACAGCTCGCTGCCTTCTTTATGTGTCTCCTGTCTCCGATTTTTTTGAAAGAAAAACTTCCCCGTCAGGCGATTCCTGGGATGCTTTCCATTGCGATCGGGACCCTTTGCGTGGTGCAGATCTGGAATTTCAATGCATTTAATATGTATACGCTTTTTGGAATCGGCGGCGGCTTTTTTTCTGCAGCTGCTTACGTGGTGATCAGCTGTCTTGCAGAGAAAGGATTTCGCTCAAATACAGAAATTGTTTTTTATTTTCAGATTTTCAGCATTCTTGTCGGGCTGTCGATTTCCGGGAATGAGTCATGGATCTTGCCGCAGGGGAGAGACTGGTTCTTTGTCATTGGGCTGGGGCTTTTTGCCTTATCGGCGCAGATGTTTATGACATGGGCGTTTCAGCATGTCAATTCGCTGGTCGTTTCCTTTTTGATGTATAGTGAAATCTTGTTTCATGTCATTTTTGGTTGGGCTTTTTGGGATGAAATCTTGGCGCCTGCATCATGGTTGGGCGGTGCACTAATTGTTGCCGGTTCGATCATGCTGATGGTCTTCAAGCCGAAGGGAATCGACCAGGATACACATCATCGCAGCCGGCAGAAGCAGGAGGCGGGGGATGCGGTCTGAGAGCGTGTGCGTTTCGTTAGAAAATGGGAGGGCAACTGCTACTATGGCTATACGGATGCCGATGCTTTCACTATCGCAGACCAGGCCATTCTGCAGAAAAAAAAACTCCTGCAAGTGCAGGAGTGTGATGGTTGGAGGCGGTGCCCGGAGTTGAACACGGGGATAAGGGGCTTGCAGGCCCCACGCCTTAGCGCTTGGCTACACCGCCATAGATGATGTTTCATAGTATATCGCATTTTCTCGAAAAAGTAAAGGGGAAGCCGCGACGGAGGCAAAGAATGCGGGCGAAGGGGCAGCTCATGCATGAGGGCAGATCCAGAAGTCGTACAGGCCGGGGATGGGAAGCTCGATGCCCTTATTTTCCTTTTTGAAGGCGACAAGGCAGGGGTCCTGGCTTTTGTCCTGCGTGATCAGTATCACATTGTCCCTCTGCAGGAGGTCTTCTTCTGCAATGAACGGCATGACATTCTTCGCATTCCAAGAGAGGGTGCCGGGGCGCATGGCATCGATCTTGAGAGCAGGCTCGGCACGGTAGATCGTTTGCCCGCTGTAGAAGACCGTGGAGGTGCGATAGTCATGCAGGAAGGCGATGGTCTTGCCTGTGGTGTCCATCCGGGCGAGAGCCTGCCCGGCTTCCTTCCCGGAGCGATGAAGCATGATGCCGGGGGCGATGAAAAGAGTAAGGAGAGTGTAGATGGCGATGGCTGCGCAGCCGATCCTTTCAAAGCGCCATGTGAGGTCTTGGTAGAGAACGGCTGTCAGTATCGCAAGGGCGAAGAGGCCCGGGAATGTGTAGGTGGTGTACTTGGTGGCAATGAGTGTAAAGAAAAGATTGACGACGACGAAATAGATCAGGAGCAGCTGCGTCACATTCGATGCGTTTCTGAAGTCCAGCGCACGGGATTTCCCTTTTTTCACGAGACTATAGGGGATCGAGAAGCTCCAGGGGGCAAAGCCGAGGAAGTAAATGATGAGGTAGAAATACCATTTGTTCTTGGTCGGATGCTCCGAGACGGTGGCGCGAAGGAAATTGTGGACACCGAGGAAATTGAGTAGAAAATCAGAGCCGTGGAGGTAGCACATGGTGCCGTACCATGCGCCGGTGATCACGGTGAAGAGGGCGAGGCCGGAGAAGAGATGGACGTGCTTCATTTCTTCGAGGTCTTTGTTATAGGCGAGGAAGAGCAGGGCGGCAAGACCGGGGAGGAGAAGACCGATGGGTCCCTTGGTGAGGACGGCAAAGGCGGCGGCTATGTAGCAGAGGTAGTAATATCTTCTGTTTTCGGCATAGCCCAGGTAGAAGAAGGCGATCGCCATGCTCATGAAGAGGAAGAGCGTCGTGTCAGTGATGATGGCTTTCGAGAGGAGCCAGCATTCGACAGAGGTACCAAGGATGATGGCAGAGAGCCAGCCGATCTTTTCATTGTAGACATGGCAGGCAAACCAGTAAGTGAAGAGGACGGAGGCACTGCCGAGAAGGGCGGCGGGCAGGCGGGATGCCATTTCATTGAAACCAAAGAGCGTGTAGGAAAGCGCCAGCTCCCAGTAGTAAAAGATCGGTTTGTCGTACCAGTAGTGCCCGTAGATCTGTGGAGAGATCCAGTCTCCCGAGAGCACCATTTCCTTGGCGGTGAGAGCGTAGTTCGACTCAGCGGTGTCGGTGATGGGAAGGAGCTGGTTGCCGATGAGATAGAGAAAGAGGGAAATAAAAAGAAGCGTGAGGTAGGGGTACTTGCGAAGCGTGGTATACATAGGGCCTCCTTCAAAATAGGGAATATCTATGACTATAGCTTACTTGCAAGGCTTTACAAAAATGGTTGGAATGCTTAAAGGAAAGATAAACTGTGAGAATGCTAGTTGCCAGATGAGATGGGATTGCTTATGATGAAAAGGAAATAGTTTCAGGTGTATGGTGTCATCATCGCATAAAGGCACCGCGGAGAAGGAAGTGCATCGCAACAGGCATCCCCTCTTGGCGGGAAAGCAGACCGTCAGCTTCAACGGGGGGGCGCACCCATCACAAAATCCGGAGATCCTGAGACCTCAAGGAGTTCCTATGACGATCAAGAGAAGTCTTATCCTATCGCACGTCTCGATGTGCATTCTGCCATTTTTGATGACGTTCTTTGTACTCGTGTCCTCTTTTTCCGGACTGTACCTGTACGCGAAGAGTGGGAATCATGTGATGGCGGAGAGTGGTTTCCAGTTTCAGGTCATGAGCCAGGTGGTCAGGACCTTGATCTTTCATCATATCCGGCACTCGAAGGAGTCGCTCGAGGATCACTGGGTACTGGATATTCTGGATCCGATTCAGTCGTATGTGGTGCTCTACCGGGATGGGGAAGTCACTCTGCAGTATGGAAATGATGTGTATCAGCAGATGGTAGAGGACCTCAAGCGGCAGAAGGTGCAACAGGAGCTGGATGAGGGAGAGGTCAATGGAACGTACAGTGAAACGCGGATGGGACAGTATTCTTTTATGGAGCGTAACAGGATCGCCGGGCATGTGTACCATCTCTACATGCTCTCTCACAAGCCGGTGAACCGAAGTGATGCGGCGATCGAGGCGGCCTTTCGTGCGAGCAATCGCTTCATTGTGATCTCGCTGGTGATTTTTATCGGTCTGGTCTCCTATGGGCTGTCGCGATTCATCGTCCGGCGGATCTTGGCGCCTTTGCAGGAGCTGGAGCGAGGGGCCCGCGAGGTGCAGCAGGGAAATCTTTCCGTCCATCTGTCCCACGCGGGGAAGGATGAGTTTACACCGGCGCTGTCGGCGTTCAATCTGATGACGGAGAAGCTCTCTGCGTCGCTTCGGGAGCGGGAAGAGGATGAGGCGCGAAGGAAGGAACTCATCGCCAGTATCTCGCATGATATCCGTACGCCGCTGACGGCGATCCGCGCCTATATAGAAGGGCTTCTCGACCATGTGGCAGATACGCCGGAAAAGGAGGAGCATTATCTGCGCGTGATCGAGAAGAAATCGGAGGTCTTGGGACGTCTGATCGATCAGCTGCAGCTTCTGACGAAAATGGATCTGGGGGAGAAGGCGCTGACGCTTGTACCACTCGACCTTTCGACGCTGGTTACGGATTTCATCAATGAGAATCGGCTCCTCTGGGAAAAGCAGGGGGCAGATTTCCGGATCGAAAGCAAAGGGGCGCACAGAATGGTGGGGAATACGCTCCTCGTGGAGCGCATCTTGGAGAATCTCATCACGAACAGTATTCGGTATAAAAAAGAAGAGACGGTGCGGATTGCTGTGACGGTGGAGGCGGTCGCTCACGAGATCCATCTCTCGATCGCTGATGATGGGAGCGGCGTACCGGAGGAGGCGCTGGCTCGTCTCACGGAGGCCTTTTATCGGACGGATCTGGCGAGAAGCCATACGGATAAGGGCAGCGGGCTGGGGCTTGCCATCGTCAAGCGGGCGGTCACACTCATGCATGGCACACTGTCTGTGGCCAATCGAAGACCGCACGGACTTCTGGTTCAGATTTCTTTTCCGAAGGAGGAAAGGTCATGACACGTATATTGATCATCGAAGATGATGAAGACATTGCTTTTATCGAGAAGGATTATCTGGAAGTCAGCGGATATCAGGTGACGGTGGAAATCAATGGGATAAAGGGGCTGACGGAAGCACTGACCGGCGAGTATGATCTGATCCTTCTGGATGTCATGCTGCCGGGGATGGACGGTTTTCAGATCTGTCGAAAGCTCCGCAATAAGCTCGACATCCCGATCATGATGGTGACGGCAAAGCGGACAGAGATCGATCAGATCCGGGGGCTGGGCTTTGGTGCGGATGACTATATCGAGAAGCCCTTCTCTCCCGGCGTGCTGGTCGCGAAAGTGAAGTCGCAGCTCTCGCAGTATGAAAGGCTGAAGGGAAAGCCGAAGGCAGGACAGCGCGTCACGCTGGGGGATATCTCGCTCGAGGCGGATACGCACCGCGTCTTCGTGCGTGGCGAGGAAAAGATGCTGCCGAATAAGGAATTCAAGCTGCTGGAATATCTCATGCTCCATCCGGATGTGGTGTACAGCCGGGAAACTCTCTATACGCGCATCTGGGGGATGGATTCACTCGGCAATACGGCTACGGTCCCTGTCCACATCAATCGCATCCGCGAAGCGGTGGAAGAAGATCCGGCGCATCCGAAGCACATCCTGACCATCTGGGGTGTCGGGTATAAGTTCGTGCCGTGAGGGAATTTTCCGCCTTTTGGCGGCTCTCAGGGCTGGGACATCAAAAAAAGGCTATGACCATCGAAGTACGATGGCATAGCTTTTTTTGATTGATTTATCGCTCATCATCCGATCGGGAAGAGGATGCGGGCGAGGTATATGACGCTGGTCATGGTGATGCAGGAGAGGAAGGTACTCATCATGACGAGCTCGGTCGCAAAGTCTTCGCAGTTGTGAAATTCGACGGCATAGAGGACGGAGTTTACGGGGGCGGGGACAGAAGACATGATGAGGATGGTCTGATTGATGACCGGAGAGAAATGGATACCGATGAGGGCGCAGACCTGGATCATAAAGTAACCGCAGATGGGGCCGACGACGAGGCGGATGAAGCAGCCGATCCAGGCATCGAGGTCGCCAAAGGAAATGGTGCTTCTGTGGATCTGCATGCCGAGGGCGATCATGACGATGGCGACCAGTGCATTCGCACAATTTTCAAAGACCGGCCAAATGAAGAGCTGTGTCATGTCAAACCCGGAAAATTTGATGGCAAAGACTGTGACCAGTGTATAGATGACAGGCATATGGAAGACGACGGAGAGTGCGTCTCGCGGGGTGAGTTTTCCTTTGCCTGCCTGATAGAGTCCCAAGGTATTGAGGGACATATTCATCTGTACGAGCATGATGGTCGCGCAGGCGCTGGCCTCTGCGAGATAGGGCGCCTCTCCATCGATGAGGTAGGGCGCGTTGCCGAAGACCAGAGCGATGAGTGCGATGCCGATGTTTCCGTTATTGGAAAACATGGTGCCGTTTTTCAGGGCTTCCGTCTTGGAGGCGCTCATGCCCCGCATTTTCCCCGCCATCCAGGCGATGAATCCGATGAGGAACATCTGCACAAAAGACATGAGGAAGACATTCAGCATCGTGAGGTCGATTTTCGCTACGTAGATGCTGTAGAAGATAAAGCTCGGCAGGACAATGTAGAATGTGAGCTTCGTGAGGGATGTGACATCGAGCGTGAAGCGGCGATCTAGAAAATAGCCGATGGCTACGAAGACCAGAAGCGGAAGGATATTGTCAGAAATGATTTGTAAAAATGCCATGACGCTGCCTCCTTACAGATGAACCGGGAAACACAGCCCTGCGAGGTAAATGACAAGCGGCAGGGTGAAGACGCTGGCCAGAATACTCAGGATGACCGCCTGTGTCAGGAGCGCTGGATGTTCTCTATACTCTGCGCCGTAGAGCACCAGCATGATGGAGGAGGGGATCGCAGCGTAAATGAGAAAGACTTGGGAAGCGATCGGTGAGAATGTGCCGAAAAGGGGGATCAGAAGCAATGCGAGGAGCGGCGAAAGGATGAGCTTTAACACCGCAGCGGCGGCCATGAATCCATTGAGACGCACCCGATGCGTGCGGTGAAGCTGTACGCCGATGGTGATGGTGACAAGCACGATGAAGGCGCCGGTGAAGTGGTGCAGCACCGGATAGACGAAGGTGCCTTCGAGAGAGAAGCCGCTCACACGGATCAGGACTGCGAGCATGGCGGCATAGAGAACAGGCGCTTTGAAGACCATCAGAAAGAGGTTTTTGAGACTTTCCTGCTTTCTTCGGATCAGTGCAGCGCCCCATGTATTCGCGGCGATATTCATGAGGATCATGAGCAGAGCCATGTTCCCCATGGCTTCATCCAGGCAGGGCGTTTCTCCGCCAGAGGCGAAGGGCGCGTGGCTGAAGACGAGGACCACCAGCGCGGCACCGAGGTGGCCGGCATTGGAAAAGGTGGAGACCGCCGAAAAGTCGGACCGCTTGATCGGATTTCCTGTAAAGAAATGGGAAATCCCCTGAGAGATCACGTAGGAAAGCGCGAGCAGAATGAGTCCCGCTGGGAGCAGCACTAGATCAGCAGGCGTCGGCTGGTATTTATACATGCTAAAAAACACGAAGCACGGAAGCACTACATAGATGGTGAGTTTCGTGTACGTGGAGATATCGAGCTTGAATTTACTGTCCAGAAACCAGCCGCAGCCGATGAAGACAAAGAGGGGAAATAGATCATTCCATAAGATTTCTAAAAGTACCATGTTCATCCGTCCTTACCCAATGGATTGTTGCCCTGTTTTTATATGTATCTACTTAGTATACAACGGACGCCTTGCAGAGAAAAGGGGCGAAAGGCGTCTGCGCTTTTTAGGATCTCTTCTTTTTAGAGAGGGGCAGAGGAGAAAATCGACCAAATCAAAAGGCCACGGAAAGATTTCGCAGCCTTTGGATGGAGATATGGATGTGTCAGGTGGGATCAGGGAGAGAGTCCGCTGTCTGCGCAGCCTGGAAATGAGGGCTTTCGCCCTCCGGAGAGATGGTCGGTAGCGGGATCCCCTTTCGCGGTCCCCTCCCTTCTAGGGAAGGAGGCTTTCTATCCGGAGGAATCGGTATGGGAAATGTCTCCGGAAAGTTTTTGCTGCAGGTGTATAAACAATGCCCGAGGCGCAGGCAGTGCTGGATCACCATTTTTTGAAATCAAAGGGGAGTTTCACAAGATGGCAGACGCAGTCCGCGCGGTACATTCTTTTACCAGCCAGGTAGCCGAAGAGACTGTTTTCTTCAGAGAGTTTTGTAAGACCGGCAAGGACTTCTTTATTGATATTCTTTTTCATAAGGTGTTCCTTCTTTCTGTAAACAACTATTTCTTGGGGATATCTCTTGTTCCCGCGTTCTGCACATAGTATAATGCGAGTAAAGAACCAAGTCTAACTGTTTTATATGGTAGAAATCACAAAAGATATTTGTGATAAAAGGAGGCTGCATGAACTTTCAATCTTTGAATTACTTCATCATGTTGGCGCGGGAGAAGAACTTCACACGCGCGGCGGAAAAGCTGCATCTGACGCAGCAGACCCTCTCTGCGAACGTGGCCGCCCTTGAAAAAGAATGGGGCATGAAATTTCTCATACGCCATGTGCCGCTCGAGCTTACTGATGCGGGCAAAGTCTTCTATGCCTATGCCCTGCAGTTTACCCGCGGAGAAGAAGCCCTCTCCCGCACGCTGAAAGACATCGCGAATGAAGAAGCCGGCAATCTCACAATCGGGGTCGGCTTCGTCCGTGAACGTGATCTGCTGCCGACGCTCATCGCCGCTTTTCGGGAGAAACATCCCAAAGTCACTTTTGACCTGGTGGAAGGGAGCAACGAAGGTCTCACGAAACAGCTGCAGGAAGGAGACATCGATCTCGCCATCGCCCATTTCACGGAGGCTCCGCCCGGCATCGATGTGAAGACCATCTATCAGGAAGAGATCAGCTTTCTCGTGTCCAGAAAACTGCTCAAAGAAACCACGGGCATGACCGAGGCAGACATCCGAGAATTGGAAGACACGCGATTATCGGATATGAGCCGGTTGGCTGCCTGTCCTTTCATCACCACGAATCCCCATAATATCGCGGGCGCTGTCGAAGCTCGATACCTCGCCGCGGCACCCTTCACACCGCAGATCGTTGTCCGTTCGGATAACATGGGTACGTTGATCGATCTCTGTCTCTTAGGCGTGGGCGCTTTGTTTGCGCCGAAGAATCTGCTGCATCACACCCTGCTAGATACCCGAAAAGCGGACATGGTGCATATTCCCCTGCCTGAGACGGCGTACCGCATTTCTTTCGGCTGCCGCATGAAAAGCCCAGCATGGAGCATCCGTGACAAGTTCATGGACTTCACCATCGAGTCGCTTCGGGATGTGGTCGGGGGAGCGGCTGCGCCTAAGTGAGCAGGGAGCCGGCTTGTTTTGCATACGGCAGATGGTGTCATCAAAGGGATGATGAGCCCAACCAAAAAAGTGCTGTGAAAATGGAGTCCTATTTTCACAGCACTTTTTAGCATGGCGGGGTGTATTCTGTAATTCTTACTGTCGGATTCTTGTCAGATCACAATTTCTTCCAGTGGAATTTCCATTTTTCCCAGGTCGAGAGACCGGACAGACAGCGAGCCCTTGTCTGCTTCACGATAGAGAGGATGATTTTCTTTTCCTCATTGGTGAGGGGCTTTCCGGAGAAGCGAGCGGCGACGAGGCGGGTCAGCATGGGGACAAAGTCAGCAAAGCGCGGATCTTTGGCATAGGCGGATTTTCTGTCTTCGTAGGAGCCGCGAGTCGGAAGGCCTGCCCAGAGGGAGAGTCGGTCCGTGTAGGCGATGAGGCCCTTGAAGTGGGCGTCATCCGTGAGTGCTTTGGCGAGGAGACGGGAGGCGGCTGTCATGCGGTAGAGCGGATAGGCGGAAAGAAGTGCAAGCACGAGCAGGACGGTAAGCAGTATCGGGAGAAGCGGGCGGGAAACGGGGGCGTCCGGCGTCCTCGGCTGGGAGAGCGGGGGCTGTCCCTGCGGCTGCTGCTCTGGTTGCTGTTGTGGTCGCTGCGGCGCAGGCGGCTGCTCTTTCGGTGCTTCCTCACGTGTGTTTTTCTCGTCAGCCGGTTTGTCCGGCGCGCCCTGTTCATTTTTCTGCTTGTCGGGCGGGATCGGGAAGGGATTCTCCACTCCTTCTTTGCCCGGGGTCATTTCACAGGGACGCCAGCCGAGGCCATCGACATAGACTTCGACCCAGGCGTGGGCGTGGTGATCATTGACGGAGAGGGCGTGAAGCCCTTCCTTCGTCAGAGGGGCGCTCTGGAGATCTTCCCTGTCGACGGAAAGACCGACCGCATAGCGGGCAGGGATGCCCGAGGCGCGGAGCAGCATGACGGCGGCAGAGGCAAAGGAGGTGCAGTAGCCCTTCCTGCTTTCGGTCAGGAAGTAGGAGATAAAATCTTTATCCGCGGGAGTTTTGCCCGGATTTTTCGTATAGGTGTAGTGATCCTCCAGAAAATGGCGGATGGCGTCGATGCGTGTGCGTTTCTCGGAAAGGCTTTGTGCGGGCTCGATCTTGCCCAGCGAGGCGATGGCGTCGCGTGTTTCTTCCGGAATGGTGAGGTAGTGCGCGTAGACGAAGCGGCGGTAACGCTTTTCCGCTTCGAGATAGGTCGTGTAGTAGGGGTCTTGGATGGATTCGCGGACCATCATCGAGAGAAGCGCGCCGGCAGGGAACTCCCATACGTCGGTGCTGTAGGCCTTGCCCTCGCGGGAGATCGGCGAGCGGTCATACCGGAAGTAGGGACCGCCGAAGTCGGCATCATAGGGGAGGAGCAGGAAGCGGCTCTTTTCGTAGAGGGCAGCGAGGGTGAAGGGCTTCTTGAAGGCGGAAAGGGCATTCTCTTTGGTGTAGTTCAAGAGCTTTTGGGAGATCGACGGATTTCTGGCTGCGACCTCCATGAGCCAGGCTCCTTGGTCGTACCATTCGCCCTGGTTCTTGGCGAAGAGGGCTTCTGTCCCGTCATAGGTGCTGTCTGGGAAGTCCTTCCAGCGGCTGTCTTCGTAGAGTCCGCCGGTCCAGCTTCGAATGTAGAGGTGTTTATCGCTTGCCGCTTCGATGTCTGCGATGACGCGGCCGGTATAGCGGATGCTGGCACTGCTGCCGAGGCGCTGATGTCCGGCGGCGCCCTTCATCATGCCCGTGTAGGCATTGCCAGCGTGAAAGATCGGGTCATAGGGGTCAGTCCAGCCGATGATCTTCTCCTGCATATGGGAGAAGATCGCCGGCTGTTCATACCGGCTTTCTGGGAGCGCGAGGAGAAGCCCTGCGCCCAGAAGCAGGGTCAGAGCGAGGGTGGGGATCTCCGGCATGCCGAGTCCGTGGTTTCTCAAAGAGGCAAAGACGGAAAGGCCGTAGGAGGCGCAGCAAAGAATGGCGAGAGCGGGCGGGTTCACGCCGAAGTAGAAGCCGAAGAGAATGAGGAAAAAGGAAAGAAGCGCTGCCATAGCGCGGGCCGCTTTCGACCATGCGCCGGCCGTAAAGAAGAGGGAGAGAAGGCAGGCGAGCCACCCTTTGGCAAGAGCCGGGCTTGCGATGGCTTTCGCAAGCGGTGCAGTCATGTCAATGTCATATGGTTCTTTGAGTGTATCGACGAGAGGAATGAGCGCAGAGAGGAGGCTCGAAAGGAAGGTATCTCTCATAAGGAGCGGGAGCGAGAGAAGAAGGAGCGCAAGAAGCGGCAGCCGGTGTCTGCCGGGCAGTCGGGAAAGAGCGAAAGAAAGAAGAGGCGCAAGGAGCGCAGCGCAGATCGCATAGGGAAGCGCACCGCCGCCGAAGTAGGAGAAGAGTGCATAAGAAGCACCGAAGGCACCGAGAGAAGAGAGGAGGCGTGTCATCATGCTTCACCTCCCAGCGCGCGGGCAATGGCGGCTTTTCCGGAAAGGGCAGCGCCCTTGGCATCACGCACGCACCAGATGGAGGGGTGCAGAACGGGCGAAATGGCAGGCGTAGGATTTCCTGTCAGGTAGCAGATCGGAATATACGGAGAGAGATGGCTCGTCTTCAGCGCGTCGCCGCCGCCCTCTCTCAGGAAGGTGGCGACAGCCTCTTCCCAGCCGGCCTTGTCTTTGACGGAGGTGATAATCTCCTCGCCATGGATCGTCATCCACGCGAAACGGAAAGGCATACGCGCTGCCGTGAGAGCGAGGCCGCAGGAAAGGAGTGCATCGGCGAGAAGATCCCGCAGGGCATCATCCTCTTCATAGTCTGCCGCGAGGATAAGGCGCGCATCGTCTGCGGGCATGCGGTCACGGACATAGACATCCTCTGTGCGGGCCGTGACCTTCCAGTTGATGAGGCGGGGATTATCCCCCGGCTGGTAGGGCGTCGCGCCGAAGTATTCCACCTCTTCACTGCCGGAGAGGCGAAGGAGACTCTTCAGCGTATGTGCGTAGTCGCCCATCGGACGGGGCAGGACGAGGAGTGTCGTGGCTTTCATGTCTTTATGGAAATGGAAAAATCCAAACGGGTCTTTCCAGGAAAGGCGGGGCGCGGGGAGCGTGATGCGTCCCGCATGCGCGGTGTCTACCCGGAAATAGAAGCGTGTCTCGTCCTTCTCTGTTTCATAGCTGTCGTATTCCTTCCCTGCCATCGTTGCCGTGAGCGAAGAGACAAGGGGGAGGAAGCGGCCTTTGGCGGTGAGGCATACTTCGGCGGCCGCTCCTCTATGTGTGCGGTGCGGGGCAGAAAACGTCACCGATACCGATCGGCGCGCCGCATATCCCAGCGCAAGCGCAAGGAGCGGCACCAGAAGGAGCGTGGCGGCGAGCAGGAAGGCTGCGTATAAGTCGTAGAGGATCATCAAGAGAAGGGCGATGATGACAAGAAAGAGATAAGATAGATAGTTCATAAGAGGTACACTGCTTTACAGGGTTCAGGGTTCAGGGTTCAGGGTTCAGGATTCAGGGTTCAGGATTCAGGGTTCAGGGTTCAGGAAAATTAGGAATTAGGAATGAGGAATGAAGGTGGCGGCTTCGCCGCGAATATATATGGGGATATGGGGCGATGCCCGAAAGTCGTATGCAAGTCACTCGTATTGCGTTTTCTAAATCACTGGCATGGAAGTCAACTTCTAAGTCAAGTGAGGAGTGAAGGTACGGCGCATAAAAACAGGGAAGCGCCGCGGAGTTTTGAAATATACGGTATTTACGGAAGATGAGAAACCTGTGAACCTTTTGAACCTTCAGAACCTGTTTAACCGATGAGGATTCTCATAAAGGGTAGATTGTTTTTCTGCTTTCAAACTTCAGGGTTCAGGAAAATGAGGAATGAGGAATGGTGGTGCGGCGCATAAAAATATAGAAGCGCCGCGGAGTATATATGGGGCGATGCCCGAAAGGAAGTGGATAGAAGGTTTCCCGTTTGAGAGTACCAAACATCGCTTGCTTGGTCGCGAATGACAAAGATTTCTCGCTTACGCTCGAAATGACGATACGAGAGAGTTTCCTAATCCCCAGTCACAAGTCACTAGTCCCCAGTCACAAGTCACTAGTCCCCAGTCACCCGCTATTACACCAGCTCCGGCATGGGGACGGATTTCAAAATATCATCGAGCACGCTCGCTGCGGTCTTTCCGGCAAAGCGGGCATCGCCGGAAAGGGTGATACGGTGGGAGAGGGTGTAGGGGGCGACGGCGAGGACGTCATCCGGAGTCGCGTAAGCTCTGCCCTCCATGAGGGCATGGGCGCGGGTCATGGCGGAAAGCGCCATCGTGCCGCGCGGAGAGATACCGAGCGAGATGTCATGGCTTTCTCTGGTAGCAGCGGCGATATCCACCATGTAGGCGAAGAGGCTGTCTTCGACGTGGACCTCTGCGGCTTGTTTTCTAAGGGAAAGAAGGTCATCGGGCGTGATGACGGCGCTGAGGGACAAGGCGGCGCTCCGGCGGCTGCCCTTCAGGATCTCGATCTCGTTCTCACGGGACGGATAGCCGACGGTGATGCGGATCATGAAGCGGTCGGTCTGCGACTCGGGGAGCTCCTGCGTGCCGGAGGAGCCGAAAGGATTCTGCGTCGCCATGACGATGAAAGGCTGCGGGACGGTGTAGGTCTTGCCGTCAACCGAGAGGCGCCCTTCCTGCATGACCTCAAGGAGCGCGGACTGTGTCTTCGGGGAGGCGCGGTTGATCTCATCGGCGAGGAAGAAATTCGTCATCGCGCTGCCGGCCACGTAGCGAAAGCTGCCGGAGGCTTTGTCGTACATGGAAAATCCCGTGATATCCGAGGGCAGGACATCGGGGGTGAACTGCATACGCTTGTAGTCAAGCCCGAGCGTGCGGGTGAAGGCGACGGCCATGGTCGTCTTGCCCACGCCGGGGATGTCATCGATCAGGATATGGCCGCCTGCCAAGATGGCGGTCAGTATACGGCGGAGTACATCGTCCTTGCCCAGGACGGCTTTGCCTGTCTCCGCGAGAATGGCGTCTATGGTTTCTTTGGTATTCATGAGGGCCTCCTTTATTTATACCCTACTATTATACAACGATTGGGGAAGGGGGCTGCGGCACATCCGTCTGAAGTCTGATTTCTGAAATCGAGCGGTGTAAGGAAGAGGGGGACGAAGCGTTTCCATAGTTACCAGTCACCTCACATACCTTCTTTTCACAAAACGGATAAACTCTTCGAGTCCATGAGGGAGAAAGATGCCCTTCTTCCAGAGGATGCCAAACTTGGTGCTGATTTCCGGCGTGACCGGGATGCGGACGAAACGCTCCTCATCAATGGGAATGGACGAGTAGAGAAAGGCACCGCAGCGGCCGCTTTCCAGATAGTTCATCATCGTCGTCAGCTGGCTGAGGTAGAGCTTCACGTGCGGCGTGAGGCCGAGGGCGCGGAAGGCGGCGGTGATGGTGAGTGTCTGTACCGAGTCCATGTGGAAGAGGAGCAGCGTTTCCTCAGAAAGGGCAGGCAGGCTGACGGATGTCAGATGCGAGAAGGGGTGATTTTTGGAAACGCAGTAGACATAGTGATCCTCTTTCATCGTATAGTAGTGGTACTGCTCCAGATTATATATATCGAGATTCCCCAAAAGGATGTCCAGTTTTTCCTCCTGTACGAGCTCGGCGGCGCGGTGGGAGGCGCATTCGGAGAGCTCGAGCGGGACAGGACATACCGCTTCGAAGGCATCAGAGAGCGCGGGAAGGAAGATGGTGGACAGGATCGGAGGAATGCCGACACGGATGGGACGCACGGAGAGTGCGGCTTGACTGAATTCCTCCTGCATATTCCTCGCGCGCTGTAGGAGGTCATTGGCTCTTTCATAAAAAGCGGCGCCTTCTTCCGTCAGGTGGATGCGGTTCGGTGTGTGAAGGAAAAGGGAAATGTGGAACTCTTTCTCCAGCTCATGGATGGCGGTGGAAATCGTCGGCTGGGAAATGTAGAGGGCTTTCGCTGCGCGGACGATGCTGTGATAACGGCAGACGGCGCAGAAATAAGTGAGCTGCTGTAAGGTCATAGGAAGACTCCTTTGGGAAAATTGGGGCAATGGGGTTAAGGAAACGCTGATTCAATCTGACAACGATTGAATCAGTGTTTCCTTAGCGGGTGAAGGCGGCGGTTTCGCTGCTATTTATACTCTGCGGCGCTTAGATCCTTCGACTCAGTTCTCATATTTTCAGATAAGCCATTTTTTAACACACGACGTTTTTCTCCGCTCAGGATGACGAAATGCGCCGCGCCAGCCCCTTTAAATCTCTTGAACCTATAGAACCCGTTCCCCCTCTTTCGCACGCAATCTGAGGGTGCCCGCCTCATAGGCTAACCCTGAATCTTTTTTAGTATAGTTTTTTCTGAAGCTAACTTCAATATTCCGAAATTTATTTTTATCTAGCAAAGGACTATACTGCAGACAGTCAAGGGGAGCGGTGAGAGCTTCCTATAAAGTAAAAGGGTCAGCTGAGACGCGAAAAACTGGCAGCTGATCGAAGGAGGATCCAAATGAAAACTGGAGTAGAAAAACTGACCGATGTCATGGCTCATTTTCTGGGACATACCGCCATCCGTTTGCCGGATGATGTGATCGCGAAACTGGAAGAACTGCGCGACAAAGAGGACCATCCGCTTGCGAAGGTCATTTATCGCACGATGTTTAGAAATCAGAGGCTCGCCGAAGAGCTGCAGCGCCCATCCTGTCAGGATACGGGTGTCCCGCAGTATTGGGTACGCTGCGGCACCGCATTTCCTTATATCAATGAACTGGAAGACCTGCTGCGTGAAGCCACCATTCAGGCGACCTTTGAGACGCCGCTTCGCCACAACTCGGTTGAGACTTTCGATGAATACAATACAGGCAAGAATGTCGGCAAGGGGACGCCGACGGTCTGGTGGGATATCATCCCCCATTCGGATCAGTGTGAGATCTACACCTACCTGTCCGGCGGCGGCTGCTCGCTTCCCGGCAGTGCGACCGTGCTGATGCCTGGCGAAGGCTATGAAGGCATTGTGAAATTTGTCATGGACCGCATGACTTCTTATGGGCTCAATGCCTGCCCGCCGCTCCTGATCGGTATCGGTGTCGGCACCTCTGTCGAGACAGCAGCGCTGAACTCCAAGAAAGCCCTCATGCGTCCGGTAGACAGCCACAGCGACAATCCAAGAGCTGCCAAGATGGAGAAACTCTTAGAAGATGGCATCAATGCACTCGGCCTTGGACCGCAGGGCATGGGCGGGCACTACTCTGTCATGGGTGTCCATATCGAGAATACGGCACGCCATCCATCCGTCATCGGCTGTGCGCTGAATGTAGGCTGCTGGAGCCATCGCCGCGGTCATATCATTTTCGATAAAGACCTGAACTTTACCACCGATACCCATAGCCATTTCGTATATGAAGAGAAATAAGGAAGGGAGACTATCATGGCTGTCATCGTGAAAGAAGATAAAAAAATCCTGGTTACTCCGATTTCCAGAGAAGATCTGAAAGATATTCATATCGGAGACATTGTGTATCTCTCCGGGGATCTCACCACCTGTCGTGACGTGGCTCATCGCCGCGTCGTCGAAGAAGGACGGGAGATCCCGGTCGATGTCAGAGACGAGGCCATTCTCCATGCCGGACCGATTATTCGACCTCATGATGACGGGACTTATGAAATGGTTTCTGTCGGTCCGACCACATCCATGCGTATGGAGAAATTCGAGTATGAATTCATCAAAACGACCGGCGTCCGCGTCATCGTAGGCAAAGGTGGCATGCGCGAAAATACCGAGCGCGGCTGTAAGGAATTTGGTGCGATCCACTGCGTATTCCCTGCGGGCAATGCCGTCGTCGCTGCCAAAGAGGTCGAGGAAATCGTCGAAGCCCAGTGGAAGGATCTGGGCATGCCGGAAACTCTCTGGCACTGCCATGTCAAAGAATTCGGCCCGCTGATCGTATCTATCGATTCGTATGGAAGAAACTACTTCGAAGAAATGAAAGTGGAATACAACAAGAGAAAAGGAAAAGAAATCGAACGTATCAGCAAAGAGGTCGGATTTATTAAATAAGAAGAAAAGGCGATGTGAAATAACAATCATCTCATTTTCGCTTTCAATCTGCCGCGGGGACTTGCAGCTCTCATAGGAGTGACCGGGAAAACTTATCTCGGCTGTCTTTCATACCATAGTCACCCTATCCGCCCCTTTCGGGTAATGCTATTAAGTTAAGCGGAAGAACGTTCTTGGCTCCCCATCGGGGGAGCTCCCCGAAGGGGTTGTGCAAGCGAACTGGATTTTTAGGAGTGAAGCGACGCGAAAATCCAGTGAGACGCCATTTCGAACGAAGTGAGATGAGGGGGCTACGTAGCGGTATTGCATGAAAGTGTTGGAATATCGATAGCATCGG
>OCPT01000397.1_pt1 | contig 35199 bp, 35 predicted proteins | sample 1538741 | NCBI WGS metagenome assembly OCPT01 (sample SAMN04571723, study PRJEB22368) | human gut metagenome | biome: human gut; material: stool | host: Homo sapiens | place: Luxembourg | collected 2012-12-06 | reverse complement strand
GACTTGAGCCATTATTACCACCTCTTTAATTATATTATTATTTAATTTAACATATTTCAAATATTTTAAACGAAAATATAACTTATTTGCAAGTGTTAGACGGTTTATGCTTTTAGCTTATGTCGTGACAATTCATCCCATGATTGAAATCACGGGTGTTCTTGCCAAAGGCATAAACTCCTCTATATTTTGATATTTATTCAAATCAACTTATTAAGAAAATTATGAATCATCAATGTAGCTAATCCATTTTAAATCCTACTCCCCAAATAGTTTTTATATAATCATTTTCATTATCTAAAAGATTTATCTTATTTCTAAGATTACTTATGTGAACATTTATAGTATTATCATCACCTAAAAACTCCTCTTCCCATACTGTTTCAAATAAATTTGCCTTAGTAAAAACTTTCTTTGGATTACAAACTAAAAGTTCTAATATTTTAAACTCTTTAGAAGTAAGTTGTATTTCCTCTCCCTTAACCTTAACTTCTCTACTTCTAGGTTCTAATATAAGGTTCTTATATTTTATTGTCCCTACACCTTCACTTGAATTTGTTATTTTACTTCTTCTTAAAAGAGCTTCAACCCTAGCTAAAACTTCATTAACATCAAAAGGTTTGCTTATAAAATCATCAGCACCTAATTTTAAAACATTTATCTTATCCTCCATTGCAGTTTTTGCTGATATAACTATTATTGGAGTGTTCTTTATCTTTCTAATCTCCTCTATAAATATTTCACCAGTTATACCTGGTAACATAAGATCTAAAAGTACCATATCAAAATCAAAAAATTCTAAACACATCTTACCTTCAGATCCTGAAAATGCTTGTCTAACTTTAAACCCTTCCTTCTCTAAAATTTTACTCAATAAATTATTTATATCTATATCATCTTCAACTATTAAAATACTTTCTGAATTAATCATAATTATAACTCCTCTAAAAATTAATTTATAATTGTATTTTTAAAACTTTCTATACCAAAATAATACCATAATACTACAGTTAGATTTATTTAAAATAATCTTAAATTTTCATTTAACCCTTAATATAAAATAAAATTTATATATTAATATCAAATTAAAGATTGGAAAGAATGTATTCTATTTAAAAAATAATAATTTTTCTATATACTTATATCAAATAAAGCTTAAAGGAGCTGAACAAAACTTTAGTTTAAAACTTATTAATAAACAAGCTTTATTAAGTCTTTAATTCAACTCCTTATATTAGATATTTATGTATTGTATTTTAAAATAAATTTTTAATTTTATGCTCTTTGTACTGATTCTTCAACTTTATATTCTTTTCTTTTTTCTGTTTGATCAACTATTAATGCAGCAACTGAGGCCCCTGTTACATTTGTGGCAGTTCTTATCATATCAATTATAGAATCCACTGCAATCACCATTGCTAATGCTTCTATTGGTAATCCTAAAGCCGCTAACATTACAGTTGTTGACATTGTTGCTGATCCAGGTACACCTGCTATTCCTATAGAAGATATTATAGCAGTTAAAACTATAAGTATGTATGAATAACTAGTAAGTTCTACATTAAAAACATTAGCTGCAAATATTGCAACTATTGCTGGATAAAAACCTCCACATCCATTTAATCCAATTGTTGATCCAAGTGGTGCTACAAAGCTTGCTATATTTTTTGATACTCCAACACCCTCTACTAAAGATTTTATTGTAACAGGTAAAGTACCATAACTACTTTGGCTTGTAAAAGCCACAACCTGTGCTGGAAAAATTCCTTTAAAGAATTTTAATGGATTCATTCTTGCAACAAAGCTTATTAATGGAGTATATACAAATAAAAATTGAAGAAAGGCAGCTATATAAACAGCTAGTATAACCCATATTAATGACATCAAAGTATCCATTCCATTTTTAGCTGCCGCTGTAGCTATTAAGGCAAATACTCCATATGGTATTATTCTTAATACCATTTTAGTTATTCTTAAAACTATATCATAAGCTGATAAAATAAAATCTTTAAATGGCTTTGCTTTTTCTTTATTAGTATTATCTTCAATAACTAAGGCAATTGCTATAAACATTGAAAAAATAACTATTGGTATTATTTTATTCTCTACAATAGCCGCTAAAGGATTTGATGGTAGCATATCTATAAGTACCTTAGAAAACCCTGGTATTTCTCTTGCCTTAAAATTTTCAGCCCCTATAAATCTTAAACCTTGTCCAAGATTTAAAGAACTAGCTACGATAATTCCTATAAGGGCTGCCGCTCCTGTAGTTCCTAATAAAACAGTAAATGTTTTTAATCCTATTGATTTTAATGTATCTAAATTTTCTAATCTAACAATACTAGTTATTAAAGATGTTACTACTAAAGGAACTACTATCATCTTAATTAAAGACATATAAGCCTTTCCTACTGTATCTAAAAATAGTATATTCTCCTTAAATATAATTCCAAGTACTACCCCTAAAGTTAATGCTGTCAGCGTAGCAAATGAAAATTTATTTGTAATTTTTCTTATTTTATATATAGCATATGTTGCTAATATTGAAAGCACAATTGCTAATATTAATTTAATATTAATCATAAAAAATTTCCTCCTATAAAATTACTTTTTATTTAATATTGCTAAGCTTTTATATTAAAAGCTAAGTTTACAAAGTATAATTTTATTGTTATATGCTGGCCAGCAAAATGTAATAAAAAAAACCTTCTGCCTCTGTAAATTACAGAGGCAGAAGACTATACTTCCACGGTTCCACTCTGATTAGATATATAATATCCATCTCTATTTAGGTACATTCATACCCTAACTCTATAATGGGAGTTCCCATAAACACCTACTTAATTCGGCACTTAAGCTCCAAGGGGCACTTCAATAATACTCATTACAGGTTATCTCAGCAAACTAACCTCTCTCTGTAGTAACTTATAATATTTACTTTCCCTCTTCAACGCATTTAAATAAATATTTTTCTTGTTTTAAATAATATATTATTTATTTTTTAAAGTCAACATATTTTTTTCAACTTAAATTATTTCTTGACAGTTTCATATTTTAAATGGTATTATTATTAAGCAGTTGGTACGTATAGTGCTAATTCTTTTGTAGAGCTTGGTTTAGTCCTTCGCCGGATGCCAAGCTCTACTTTTTTATCCAAAATTTAATTTAAAGATTTTAATTATGAATAATTATTATAAATATTAATTCTTAAAGAAAGTTCCTATATAAACAAATTAGAATTCCTATGCATATACTATAGCGATATCTACATTACTATAGAAGGGAGGCCTACTCAATAGGTGAATATTATCTAATGATTTTATACTCTTATTGAAGATTTTATGGAAAAAGATCTGTTTAATAATGAAGCCTTAGATGATATTATTTTTAGGTTATCAAAAAGTAATCTTTCAGATTTTTTCTATGAAAAAATTGGTGAACGAAACATGATAATTAGCGGGCTAAATTCTGATTTTTCTGGAGTAGCTTCTACAACCTTGACTGGCTGCTCTTTTCAACTTCAACAATTAACTCTTTTTAAAAGATTACTAAATGAAGGAGAATTAATTTTAGAATTTTTGCTTGAAAATAAAGATGAATTTAGAAATTGGTTTAATAACAATCCTTATGCTTATTTTAAACACTGTTCTATATTCAAAAACTCAACATTAGAAAAAGATTACTATAAAGATTTTAAATCTTCATACAATGAGCTAACCTCTAAGTATAATTTAAACTTGCTTAATTTTATATCATCTCTTATTTTTCTTTCTTCTTATAATTGTTGCATAAAGAAAAAAGCAAACTATGAAGAAGCCTTTGTTAAAGCAATTTTAGAAAACCATATAGATAAAGTCTATGAAAAATCTATTGATATAAAAAATTTTCTTGAAAAATTAGAATTAAAACATCTAGAGTTTAAAGATGAAATAAGAAATTTATTAGTATTAATTTCATCTGAATCCTTATATTTTGAAGATATCCCATTAAGATTATTAGATTATGCAAATGCAACTGATATACTTACCGTTATAATCTTAATTGTAAACGTAAAAGAATATATTTCAGAAAGTAAGGTTATTCCTCTTAATCTATCTAAAAACTCTTTTATGAGTACAGAGGAATATAAAAAATTTATGAATTCTATAAGTGAATCCTATATTAGAATATATGATTTTGATGAAGAGGTTAGAAAAAAAATAGAAGAAGATCTTAAACTTTAAGTAAAAAGGCAACTAAAATTTTATTTAAGTTGCCTTTTTATAAGAATATTTATAATTAAAAGCTTATAATCTCTTCTCTAAGAGTAATATTATGTGATAGAATAAAAAAATATGACTTTTAAATTAGTAATTATATAATTTATCTTTATAAAGTTATTTTAAATAAATTAAAGGTATTTTTATTTAGAAAGGTGGTGGATACGTTACTATATTGGTTAAGTTTATAATATATAACTAAGACTTAGTAACGATTATTATGACACAAACTCAAAAAAACACTCAAATTTTCAAATACAATAAGGCAGAAAAAAGAAATAAAAATTTTATGTATATGGATTTTAGAAGAGGAAACTGCTATAACTGTGATTTTTCTTGTTCTAATTTTAGTTATGCAAGCTTTAGAGGTGCACATTTTAAATCTTGTGATTTCTTTGAATGCAAATTTGACTCTACAGAATTTATAGGTAGTAACCTTAAGAAAAGTAAATTTAAAAAATCTAAATTTAAAAATGTAATCTTTGAAGGGGTTAACTTAGATGGAGTTGATTTTTCAGGTGCTACCTTTGAAAATGTAATATTTATAAATAGTGATATAAGTAAAACATCTGGCATGAAGTTTAAAGAAGATGAAGTTAAAATTTATGAAGATATGCCATCTTTTGAAATTAGTGCTTCTCTTAAGGAAGCTGCTTTAAAAGCTTTAGAAAATAAATACATAAAAAAATCTAGGGTTTTAGATACAAAAGAAGGTGACTTAAATACCTTAAGTTTAATTAGACTTCTTGAAAATCATAAAGAAAATATGCTTATAGAAGGTCTTAAACTTTCTGCTGAAAAAATAGATAGAGAGTTCTGTACTTTAAGCTACATAGACAAAGCTATTACTAAGCTTAAAAATGAAGGTTTATTATAGAAATTTATGAATAGTTAGGATATAAAGAGAGATTTATAAACTCTCTTTATTTTTTATTGTAAAATACTATTAAGTTTTATATTCATGAGATATTTTCATAAATACAGATTATTTACCTAATATACCCTATAATATATATTTATACTATAAATTTATATTTATTAATATTTCTATAAAATTCCGTTCCCTACTTTTAATAAGTCCAATTTTTAATTTCAATATTCTTATAATTGTTATTTTTATATCAATATTTAAAAATAAATTATCATTTTTTATAATTCGCTAATTAAATCTATACTATTTTTCAATAAATAACAATATGTATTAAGTAAATAATTATTGAGGTTAATTAAATGAATTTAAACTATGTTTTTTTATTATTTGTTTTATACTGCAAAGATTTATTATCAATAAAATTTACCAAATTATTATTTAGCTTTATATATTGCAAGATTATTCTTTTAATAACTCTCCCAAATAAATATACTACTAACAAAAAAAATAAAATCAATATAAAAAACTTTTCAAAAATATATAATATATCAAAAATAATAAGTAGAGATAATATACCTCCTAATAAAATAAATGTATCAATTGTTCATCTAAAAAATTCTACTTATCTGCAAAATATAAATAATAGTATTTTAGAAAATAAATCAAATTCAAAAATATTAGAAGATAATATTAAAGAATATAAAATACCTATTTTCTTAAGCCAATTGTCTATAATTGATATATTTAAGGGAAATATACAATTTCCTGAACATATTACCCATATAAATTCAATAAAAAACACTCTAAAATTAAATTCAAGTTCTTTAATTTTAGATGCATCTAGTAGAAAATCTGGATTCTTATATTTAGATGGTCATTTAGAAATAGATTTAACATATTCAATACCAGAAAACAATAAAATTCCTCTTATATCTAAAATAAATAACTATATAATTAGAATTCCTTTTAATACTTCTATTCATGTTAACTTTGTTTATCCCCTAATGGGCAATAATATATATTTTAATAAAAAAAATATATCATTAAAAGAAACTAAATTTACTACCGATATAAAATATGAAAATTCAAAGCTTCTTAAAAATTGTATAAAACTACACAAAACATCCAAATTATCCATAATATCTAATTATTTTATTAATATATATGATTTTTTATAAAAATTTTAAAGTTTAAATTACAAAAATAGAACCTTTTAAATAAAAATAGAATAATATATAGTATAAAATCATTAATTAAAATTTATATTATGAGGTGAAGTTAAATGAGTTCATGTTGCGAACCAAAATTTCCTGTTTGTGCTGATGATATAGATGTAAGTGTTGATAATTTTGATACAACATTAGGTAACAATCCTTCAACTGTCGGAAATGCTAAAGCTCTAGTTAGAGTTGCTGCTGTAAATATAAATCATCCTTTGACAGATTCAATAACAATTCCTGAAGGATTTTATAGTATAAAAGGTATATCTAGAAGATTAGTTTTAACTCAATGTTACATCGTTCCAATTTCAGCAAATAGAGTAACAAGCGGCCAACTTTTTGTTGAAGGATATATTCTAAAAAACGTACAGTATGCTACACCAATTGATAATGAAAATTCTTCTGATCCATGTGAAGATTGTGTTGTAATGAGAAATGACTATAAAGATTTAACAGCAAAAATTAACTTTAATTTTTCAGTTCCAATAACTTTAACTAATGCTAATATAGTTAATCCAACAAATGAAGTTGAAAGGGCAATATTAAAAGACTGTATGCAACCTTGCGATAACGGTACTATAGGTGAATCTGATTGCGAAAGATTATTTTCACAAGAAGTTGTACTGCAAGAACCATTTTCTTGTGAATTAGATAGATATACAATTAATGAAGCTGTTATAAGTAAAACTAATTGCTCACTTACTAATGAAAATCTATTTGATACAATAATAGAAAAATTAAATATAAATTTAGTAATTTCTATATTTCAACTTAGACCAGTCACAGTAACAATTCCTTAATACTATTTTATTATTAATTCAACACAAAATACTGGAAAATTATAAATTTCCAGTATTTTTTTATCTATTTTAAAAAAATTTAATTACTTTTTCAAAGGCTATTCTTTCACTTCCATCATTTAAATATATTATTCCACATTTTTCAAAACTACTTTTTAATAATGCTTTCTGCATAGAAATATTATCTCTATGAGTATCTATTTTTATGCTAAAAATCCCTTTATTTAAAGCCAAACTCTCTGCCTCTTTTATTAATTCTTTGAAAATTCCTTTTCCCTTGTATTTTTCATGAACAGCAACCCTATGCATAACAATATACTCTTCATTGGTAATCCATTCCCCATTAAATATTGAATTATAGGTACTTTCACCTTCTAAAGATATTAAAGTTGTAGCAACAATTTCATCTTTATTAGTTAATACATAACTATTTCCACTTTCTATATCTCTTCTTAAATCTTCCTTTGCTGGATAGCCATCTTGCCATTGATCAACCTTAGTTTCTTTAAGATACTTTTTCGATAATTCTATTATTTCCACAATCTGATCTAAATCAGAAATCTTTGCTTGTCTAAATTCCAAATTTACTTCCCCCTAATTTCTAAAGTTTAAATGAAATTTTATATTAAAACTCCTATTTTGTCTACCTTAAAATAAAATTTATATTAATTATAAAAAATCAACTATTAAATCTCAAAAATTAAATTAATCTTAATAATATATAATTATAAAACAAACTCTTAAATATTAAAAATCAAGCTTAATCTTAAGAATGTAAAAATCAACTCTTCCTATAATATAAAAACAACTTATTTTTCTCTTATACTATTTTATCTTTTAACTATATAATAAAAAACTTCATTTATAGTAATAATTAAATTTTTACTATAAATGAAGTTTTTAAAAATACTAACTTTTATATTATTTAATAGTTTTTTTGTTATTACATATTTTTAAAATAAAATATCCTAAGAATATAACTGTATATAATATTACAGCATTTAAATTAAAAACTTTCTTATTAAATAAGATTAATATTATATGTAAATACACTAGAAAATAAAAAGGATATGCCCATCTTTGAACCATTTTCCATTTACTTGGTGACATAGTAACTCTTACTTTCTTAAATGATGTTATAAATAGAGGTATCATTATTATAAATGCTATTAATCCTACTATTATAAAAGATATGTATAAAATGCTTAATGGCTTTCCACTAAATAATCTTACTAAGAACTTATAAGTATAGATTATAAAATGAGGTAATATAAGTATAGATGCTAAAATTGCCATTTCTGCTCTAACTCTTAAAAGTTTTTTAGTAATTCCCCATTTCTTACTTAAAGCTCCTGCAAACATTACTAAAATAAATAATGCTGTTGATACAAAGCCTTTCATAAAGCTTCTTTCTAAAACAAATGTAATTCCTTCTAATTTAAAGCCTGTCCATATTTTAAAAATCTCATATGATGTAACTATTACTGATATTAAAATAGCCATCATATAAAAATATTTAGATTGCTTTTTAAATATGTTGTTTAGACCTACTGTTAAAATTATTACTGCTATTAATGAATAAATTAAATATTGCATTGATTTCTCCTTCCACTTGTTACTGACAATCATTTTCATTTAGATATTACTATATAAATTATTAAAAGTCAATTAAAAAATCAAAAATATTATTAATACTATTTATTATTTTTAATTTACCCTTAATAAATATAAAAAAAGATGGATAAGTTCTTTAATCCATCTTTTCTACTTAAATAAAATTACCATATTTAATTTAAAAAAACTATTTCTTAATCTAAGGTATAAAGTTATATAAAAACATAGCTAACTCCACCTTATTTTTAAAAAACTATTTCTTAATCTATTCACATATACTCTCTTCAACAATTTCAACTTCAATATTCTCATTGCCTAAACTCTTATTTTTATATGACTTTTCAGATAAAGCTCTTAAAACAAGACCTAAAGCCATAAGAATAACAGGTCCCCCATAAGTTTTTATTATTAAAATTGTTGCGTCTTTACCTGAACTTCCAACAATGTCTTGAAGGCCAGCACCAAAGAATCCAGCACAAGAAAGCACTAAAGCTATTCCTGCAACTGTGTATGCTAAAGCATCACTTTTAAAAAATTTAAAATCTAAATCTTTATTGTGTTTTCTAAAAGATATAAATGCACATATTAAGACTACATATGGAACAACAACTGCTAGAGATGATAAATCTGTTAATAATTTAAAGAAATCATTAATTGATCCTATTCCTAATAAAGGTATTGATATTAATACTACTAAAATTGCACATTGTGTCCATAAAGCATTTACTAAAGTTCCATCTTTTCTCTTCTTAGTTAAGAAACTTGGAAATGTTCCCTTTGGAACTTCTCCAAACATGGCTCTTATTGGTGATTCCATCCAAATTATATAGGCTGCTATTGATGTTATTAAATTAATAGCTGCATATACTTGCACTATAATCTTACCATTTATTCCGAAATTATTAGCTAATATATAATATACAACATAACCAGCATCTTGAATTCCTGCCTTTTGCAAAACTTCTGGTGATGCTATAAACTGTATAGCTACAGAACCTAAAATGTATGAGAATGCTATTAAAATTGTTGCAATTATCATAGCCTTTGGAAATGTCTTTTTAGGATTTTCAGTTTGCATTATATAAGTACCTGCAACTTCTGATCCTGACACTGCAAATAATAGCCATGAGAATGTAGAAAAATAACTCACACTAAAATCTGGAATTATATTTTTAACTGTAAATTCTGTTGCAGAAGGTTTGCCAATGAAATATCCTAATATTGCCATTAATATAAATATAACAGTTGCCGCTAAAGTAAATTGTCCTCCAAAGTCAGCAAGTTTTGAAAACTTACTTACCCCTATAGTGGCTACATATGTCATTGCTATACATATTACAATTGATAAAATAGGTAATAAATATGCATTAGAATCAGTAAATATATTTCTTCCAAGTATTGCCCATGATGCAGCTACTGGTATTCTTGAAAAAACCATTTGTAAATAAAATAATATTCCTATGAAATAAGTCCAAGTTCCCACAAAAGCCCATTTTTCACCTAAAGCTTTATTTATCCATGAATATATTCCACCTTCTTTATCTCTATTTGCTGAAGCCATTTCTGCTATTATTCCACATAAAGGTAAGAAATAAAGAATAGATACTATTACCCACGATGGAATAGCTGCTGGCCCTAAATACACAGCATTACTTGCTATATTACCAAAACCAAATGTTGGTACGAAAATAAGCATTACCAATGCCCATAACTTTATTTTTTTATCCTTTCCCATTTTAAACTCTCCTTAGCTTGTATTTTTAAACTTTGTTCAATATTTATTAATTTTTAGTTCATATTTATGTTAAAATTATACTACGACTATAATAAATATACAATGCTTATTTTGAATAAAATCGCATATTTTTGTATATTTATTTATGAAATCGTTATTTTAAACCTAATTTCTTATTTTATTAAGTATTTTACCTAAAATATGCTTATTTTTATGTATTTTTTGTATAATTTTAAAATAAAAAATGACTGTATATATAATTAAAAACTAATTAAATATATCTATAATCATTTTTAACATTTTTATTAGTTTTCTTTATTTCTTAATTAAACATCTGATTTATTCTATAGGTTCATATATATTCCAACTTATTTATATATTTAAACTTTCTAAAAAAATATTTATAACCTGCTATTCTTTCATAATATATTTAAAAGACTCTCTCAATATTGAAAGAGTCTTTTAAGTACACTATGAAAAATTTCATTCTAAAATTATTTAATTGGGTATATTATAAAATTATTTTAAACTAATCTTTTGAATTTAAGTTATTGGGTATTTATAACTTAATTATTTCATTTATCCGATTTACATATATTAATTTTTACTGTTGTTTGTTTATTAAGTTTATATAAAAAGTCTATTGTATTTATGCCTTTTATTATTTGCTAGCTCTAATAATTAGAGCTAGCACTTATTGTATTTTTAATTATTTTTTTACTATAAAGCTAATCTTTTATTAGAATGCAGCTTTGAATATTTCAACGATGTCTCTTTCGTTACCTTTTCTTGGGTTACTAAATGCATTACCATCTTTAAGAGCCATTTCAGCCATGTATCCGAAGTCTTCTTCTTTTACTCCCATGTCTCTTAATTTTGCTGGTATTCCGATATCAGTTGATAATCTGAACATTGCATCTATAGCTTTTTGAGCAGCATCCATTACTGATAATCCTTCTATGTTTTCTCCCATGAATTCAGCTATATCAGCAAATTTTTGTGGGTTAGATATTAAGTTGTATTTACATACGTGTGGTAATAACATAGCGTTAGCTACTCCGTGAGGCATATCATATAATCCGCCTAATTGGTGAGCCATAGCATGTACATATCCTAAGTTAGCATTGTTAAATGCCATACCAGCTAATAATGATCCATAAGCCATGTTTTCTCTAGCTACTAAGTTTTCTCCTAAAGCAACAGCTTGTCTTAAATTGCTTGATATTAATTTTATAGCTTGTATTGCAGCAGCATCTGTTACAGGGTTAGCATCTTTTGATACGTATGCTTCTACAGCATGAGTTAAAGCGTCCATTCCTGTTGCAGCTGTTAATCCTGCTGGTTTTCCAACCATTAACATTGGGTCATTGATTGAAACTAAAGGTAAGTTTCTCCAGCTTACTATAACGAATTTAACTTTAGTTTTAGTGTTTGTTATAACACAGTGTCTAGTTACTTCACTTGCAGTTCCAGCTGTAGTGTTTACTGCTACTATTGGAGGAAGTGGATTTGTTAAAGTTTCTATTCCAGCATAGTCATAAAGATCTCCTTCGTGAGTTGCAGCTATACCTATTCCTTTACCACAGTCATGTGAGCTTCCTCCACCAACTGTAACGATCATATCACAGTTTTCGTCTTGGAATATTTTTAAACCATCTTTAACATTTGTATCTTTTGGGTTTGGTTCAACTCCATCATAATAAGCAACTTCGATTCCTGCTTCTTTTAGGTATTTTTCAGTTAATTCAACTGCTCCACCTTTTAATCCTCTTAAGAATTTATCTGTAACTATTAAAGCTTTCTTTCCACCTAATATTTTACATCTTTCACCAACTACTGATATTGAGTTAGCTCCCATAAAGTTTACACTTGGTACTAAATAATCGTACATTCTCATTTCATTTTCCTCCATTTTCAAACATTTTATATCTATTAAAATATATTTTAAATATTTAATCTATTATATAGGTTAAATACTATTAACTTTTTATTACTTATTGTTAAAGCAATCTACTGCCGCTTGTGCTATAGCCATGTCTTCTTCAACTGTTCCACCACTTACACCAACAGCTCCTACTACTTTTCCATCAACTATAATTGGGAACCCACCACCAAATGGTACTATTCTACAATTATTTGTTAATTGAAGACCATAAAGACTTTGTCCTGGTTGAACACATTCTGCAATTTCATGACTTCCTTGCTTTAAACATGCAGCTGTATAAGCTTTGTTTATAGCTATATCAATACTTGTTAAAAATGCATCTTCCATTCTGTGCATAAGCATTAAATTAGCACCAGCATCAACTGCTGCAAATATAACTGGAACATTCATTTCACAAGCTTTAGCTTCAGCAGCTTTAGCCATTTCTTTAACTATTTCTAAGCTTAATTCTTTTACATCGTTTAATTTTTTCATATTTTTCTCCTCCTTTTGGTTAATTATTTTTCTTCATAATATCTTGCTAATGCAAATAAAGTATCTGATAATCTATTTATATATTTTTTAATTTCTTCTCTTAATGGCTGTACTTCGTTTAAAGCAGTCATTATTCTTTCTCCTCTTCTAGCTACAGTTCTAGCTACATGAAGAGTTGCTGAAGGTTTATTTTTACCTGGTATAACAAAGGCAGTTAAAGGCCCTGCTATGCCCATGTATCTATCTATTAATTTTTCTAAATACTCTATATTCTCTAATTGGATTTTATCTTTTAAAAGCTCAAGTCCTTTTTCATCACTAGCAAGCTCGGCTCCTAACATGAACAATTCCTTTTGTATTTTATTAAGTATTTCCTTCTCTTCTTCATCAGTTAATTCAGCATAAGCAAGACCTATGAAAGATATTAATTCATCTATTGTTCCATACGCATCTACTCTTAAATCACATTTATCTACTCTACTTCCTCCGAAAAGAGAAGTTGTTCCTTTATCACCAGTTTTAGTGTAAATATTCATGCTAAACACCTCTTCAATTTAAATATTTTTTAAAGGCATCCCCTTAACTAATCTTGCTCCATTAGCTCCTAAACTTCTTAAACAGGTATTTCCTTCTTTTAAGTTTATAAAGAATAAAGGTTCTTCTTCCTTTAACTTATTAATAGTTAAACTTACATCACCTTTACTATTAACTCCTATTCCAACTGAAAGTTTAGAATCATTAGCAGCTAAATTAGCAAGTTCCTTAGCATCATTTAAATCTTTATTTTTTAATATGAAAGGGATTCCTTCTTCTTCTATTCCCCATAGAATTTCTTCTATATCCACTTCATTTATTCCTAAAGAACAATATACAAATATGCTTGGATGATTATAATCCTTAATCATTTTCCTTGACACCCTTTCTGTCAAAGGCTAATACTAGTCCAGTTGCAACTGCATTTCTTGGACCTTCACATCCTCTTATATTTCCTCTTCCTGCAACTACTCCATAATGAGATAAGGCATCTGTTACTAATTCAGGAACCTCAAAGTCTAATGATGATCCTCCAACTAAAACAACGAATTCTATATCTCTTATATTTCCTGTAGGTGAAACACTTTTTAATGCTCTTAAACAGTTAATTACGAAAACTCTTTCCTTAGCAGTTTTTCTAACATTTTTAATCTTTTCTAAAGAATTCTGTCCATCTACAGGAATAAGCATTCCCTCTTTAATAATTACAATCTTAGCAAAAACTGAAGAATCTAAAGGTTTTTCAAAGAACTCTACAGTTCCATCTTCATGTCTTATATGGAACAAACTCTCAACCTTAGCTAATGGATATTTTTTTATATCTTCTGCAAGTCCAAAATCTTCTATGCCTAATTCTGATTTAATAAGCATAGTTACCATGTTTCCTGCACCAGCTAAATGTATTGATGTTATTTTACCTTCTTTATTTATAATAGAAGCATCTGTAGATCCAGCTCCCATATCTAAAATAGCTAAAGGAGTATTTGTACCTGGAGTTGTTAAAGCTCCTCTTATTGCCATGTCAGCTTCTACTCCACCAACTTCTACTGGAACTCCTAACTTTTCTTCAAGTTTATTAGCTATTATTTGCATTTGAAGTTTATGAGCTTTAACCATTGCTGCTATTCCAACAGCATTCTCCATTGAAAACTCTTTTGCAAGTCCACCCTTAACCTTTTGCGGGATAAAAGTATCTACTGCTAATAAATCCTGAATCTTTATATCTGAAATGCTTTGATTAGTTAAATCAGCCATAACTTGTCTAACTTTTTCAAGCATTCCTCCAACATTAGAACCAGCATCTCCTCTTAAATCTTCTATTGGAGAGCAAAGGCTAACAGCCTCCATTATTTTATCTGCTCCCTCTTCAACATCCACAGACTCTTTTCTTCTTATTCCTGTTATGTTAATCTTACCAGCTGGTATTTTCTTTTCCTTAACATCCCCTTGAGGAGTTTTTATTACAACAGCTGATCTATTTCCTATTAAGGCTCTAGATACAGGAACAATCATTTTTGTCTCTTCTGGACTTAAGTCAAAAACAGTAGCTATTCCATATGGATTTGATAGCTGTCTAATTACTGAACCTTGTGGTGCTACTTCAACAGCTGCTTTCATATTTACAGGAACCTTTTCTAAAAGAGAAACTTCATCAACTATAGGTATTTTTTTATCTAATCTGTTATTAATTAATACTCCATCATCCTTTTGAACAATGGCAGCAGTTATATTAATACCTCTTCTAGTTGCTTGATTTATTCTAAATACAGCCTCTAAAAAACTTATATTTCCTAAAACCAATGGAATAAAAGCATTATCTTCCTCTTTGATTTCATCAATATTTAAAGTTTCTAAAGTTTCTAATCTTATAGTTTTACCTATTCCTATACCTAATCCTCCTGGAGTAGAAGGGTTATGTCCTATCATTGTTGATTCAGTTATTATTGTTTCAGTTATTGTCTCCATAGCAACATCCCCTATAACAGGTGCTGCTTCGTTAATTCTAACTAAATCTAAATCTTCTAAAGTTAAGTTAGCTTTCTTTAAAGCTTGGTTTAAAGAAGCTATTACCCCACTTATATTTTCTTCCGTTCCTTTGATTCCTGTAGTGGGAATTATCCCACTAGACAGAAATTCAACATTATTTTCATAAACCTTACCTAAAGCAGTTTCTGTAGAAGAGTTTCCTATATCAATTCCTGCTATGATTTTCATCTTTTCACCTCTGATTTTACTCTTCTATTCTTAATTTATTTCTAGTTTCATATACTTCAGCTGCTTCTCTAACAAAATCAGCATTAACTTTAGCATCATATTTTGTTTCAAGTTCATCAGCTATTTTGAATAAATCTTCTTTTGTTGAACGATATGGTCTTAAAGCGTTGTACATCTCTAATATTCTATCGTCTGGAACTCTTATAAGCTCCGCAGCTCTTCTAAAGTTTCTAGCTATAGCATCTCTGTTCATGCTTTCAGCTATTTGAGCTTGCATTTCTAAAGTTTCTGGTGAAATTCTTATATCATCTGCATTGATTTCTCCACTTAAAACTTTTTCTAAAGTTATATCTTCTAAAGCTTTTCCTGTAGGAGTTTTTATATCTCCTTTTCTCTTAGAAGTTAAAGGATAATCTGCAGCAGTCATTCTCTTATTTTCCATGATTTCAATCCTTTCTAAATTAAAACTTAACTTCTAATTGAACTGGCTTTTTACCTGGTTCAACATGTTTAGTTTCTTTTATGTGTAGTAAAGCTGCCTTTGCCATGAATTTAGGTCTAACCATTTGGTCATTTTTTACTGGTACCGGTGTTGGTGATTCACCTTTAGCATATTTAGCAGCATTTTTTCCGATTAATCTATATGTTTCTGGAGTTAAAAGCGGAGCTTGTGAGAATAATTCTAAGTTATTTAATGGTAATAAATCTTTTTGATGTATTACTGTAGTACCTTTTGATTGTATTCCTATACCTATTCCTGATCCACTTAAACAAGCTGCATCATGAGCTATAAAAGATACATCAGATGTTCTTAAAACTCTAACTACTCTTGCATGTAATCCTTCTTCTTCAATACCTGCTATAATTTCAAGTAAAGTTTCAGTATGAGGAACATCTACTATTGTTTTATTTTGATATTTTAAAAATGCAGGTGCTAATCCTATAACAACTTCATCTGATCTTAAACCAACCTTAGCTTCTCCAACTTCTTCAACTGTTATTTCTGGTATAAAAGTTCTTTCTTCCATTGTCATTCTCCCCCTACTCTATATCCTCTGGTCTCATTACTGTAGGAACTTTTTTGATTTCTTCCCATCTTTGACCATCTAGTCTATATCCTGTTCCAGGTCCCATATAGTCATTTACATCATTAACAGCACTTATAACATTGAAATCTTTATCTAAGATTGCTGAAGTTTGAAGATAATCTCCAGTAACTCTTTGCTTAAGCATGTTTAATAAATTGTTTGCTATATCTTCCATACCATTTTTGCTTAAAGCTTTTATTATATCTAATCCTGTTATTCTTCTTTCTAACATTTCTTCTGCAGCCTTTAAATCTTCAACTACATTTCTGTTTGGCATTTCCTTACTTCCGTGACAGTAAGTTGCAGCTTCTACTTCTTCATCAGTAACTTCTGGGAATCCTAATTCTCTAAAGATTATTTGTATGCATTTGGCAGCTTTATTTCTAACCTTTATAGTTTCTTCTTCTGTAACTGGTCTTAATCCACCGTCAACTTTTAAGTCTCTTTGAAGTATGTTGTAGTCATCAAAGTCTTCTGCATCAAAGTTTGATCCAGCAAACATGTTATCGTAGTTTGGAACTGCACTATATCCTGAGAATATGAAGTCTGTTCCTGGAAGCATTTGCATTAACATTCTTGCTGTTCTTCTTATGTCTGAGTGTGAGAATGTTTGGTCATTTGCTGATGCAACCTCTATATCAAGCATTGCAGCTATTAAGTTTTCTCCAAGAACTGCTCTTATTCCTGATGGAACTGCTCCTGTCATACCTATACAACTAACTGCACCATTTTGTAATCCTTGAACTCCAGCTCCCTTAGTTATATATATACATCTTGATTCTAAGTAAAGCATTGATCTACCTTCTGAGTATCCCATTAATGCTTCTGAACCTGAACCTGATGTAAATCTCATCTTAAGTCCTCTTGAAGCATAAGCTGATGCTAAGAATGCTTTTGACCATGGAGTATCATCTCCATCTGTAAATACTGATTCTGTTCCATAAACTGAAACTGTTTCTGCATAACTTGTAAGTCCTCTCATTCCTAGGTCAAGTTCAGTAGCTTCCTCAACTGCACATTGAGTTAAAACTCCTCCTCTACCTACTTGTGAACCTACTAAGATAGCTAATGCATTAAAAGGTGCATATCTAACTATACCTACTGTAGTTTCTTGCTCTGCAAATCCTCTTAAAGCAGCCTCTGCAGCATCTGCTGCTATTTGAACTGGGTTGTCTTTTACGTTAGTAACGTGACATTGGTTAGCAGGTGTTCTTCTTGCTCTCATTTTTTGAAGAGCCATCATCATTTCAACAACGTTCATTTCTTGAATAACTTCTACAGCCTTCATTGGTGTTATTGAAGTAGTGATTTTTACTATTTCATCTCTACTAACATTTATATCAACTAATCTTCTTGCTATTTCTTTAGATGAAAGTTTCATAGATGCTTCTGCGTCTTCTATATTTATAGCGTACTCTGCTATAAATTTATCTATCATATCAAACTCATCTCTTGATCTACCGTCTAATTCAGTAATTATTCCATTTTCTATTTTTATTGATGATTTTGGATCATTTGGACTATCTAAAGCTATTAAGCCTTCATCAGCCCACTCTCCTATAAGTCCATCTTGGTTTACAGGACGTTCTGATAATACTTGGAATCTTTTAGATTTCACTTTAACGTCTCCTCACTTTCAAATTCAAATTCGTTTGTTATTTTTTTGTCTATGTCTAAATTTTAATATAATTTTAATCAAATTCCATTGGAAAATCTTCATATGTTATGTTAAATTTTTGTCATATTTTAAATAAAAAAAATAGGATTATTTTAACTCTACCTGCGTAAAAATTAAAATAATCCTATTTGTATGTCATTTTTTTAATATATTTATTTACTTATAACTATATTTTCCTATAAAAGTTGCTTTATTTATAACAATATATTATCTTATATTATTTTTTTCATCTGTAACATTTCTCACAAAAATCTTATGTTTGTTAATTTAATAATTAATCATTCTTCTCTAAAAGCCTTAGGAGTTAAGCCTGTTATCTTTTTAAATACCCTTATAAAATAACCACAATCATCAAACCCCAAGTCTAAGGATATATTGATTATAGGGTCTTTGCTTTCTTTTAAAAGTTTCTTTGCTTTGTCTACCTTTTTCTCATTTATATATGTTATTACAGTTTTACCGGTTTCCTTTTTAAAAACCCTACTAAAATACCCTGGGCTCAAATTACAGATTGAAGCTAATTCTTCTAATTTTAACATTTTATCCATATTATCATCAATAAATTTAGAAACTTTATCTACTATTTTCTCTTCATTTTTTAAGTTTCTGTCTAGAGTCTTTTCATCAATATAATTTTTTACTCCTGATTCTATATTTTTATTTTCAATCTTATTCATAATATTATCAATAATTTCCATCAATTTATTTGGTTTTATTGGTTTTATTATGTAGTCAGCTCCTCCTAATACTAAAACTTTGTGTATAAACTCAAAATCATCATATGCAGTAAGCATTATTATTTCCTTATTAGGATTTTCATTTTTTATAAGCTCCAAGACTTTAATACCATTTATTCCTGGCATCTTTATATCCATTATTATTATGTCTGGATTAAACTCTCTATTTAATTCTAAGGCTTCTTTTCCATTTTTTGCTTCAATAATTTCTTTAATTCTTGCATTATTTTTTAATATAGAGGTTAAAACTCTTCTTTCTAATTGTTCATCATCAGCAACCATTATGCTAAACACCAAAATACACTTCCTTTATTTAAAGTTTTCTAGGTATTATAATTTCTACTTTAGTACCTTTTTTAACTTTACTATCTATATTTATACTATATTCTTCACCATAATAATGAAACATTCTCTTATTTACATTATTTATTCCAACTTTGTCTAAGTCTAGTTTATCTCTACTTTTTATTTCATTCCTAATTTCACAGATTTTTTCAACTGGTATTCCAACACCATCATCAAAAATAGTAATAACCAGATTCTCTCCCCTACTCTTAATTGATAGATTTATGACTCCTCCCTGTTCTTTTTCTTCAATTCCATGCAAAACTGCATTTTCAACAAAAACTTGAAGTGCCATAAATGGAATTTGTACATTTGAATCCTCTTCATCAAAATCTATATTATATTGTATTCTTTCACCAAAACGGACCTTTTGAATTTCTAAATATGCCTTAACATGATTTATTTCTTCACTAAGTCTTACAATTTTATTAGCTTTCTTTAAAGTATACCTTAAAATATACGACAAATTATAAATTACTTCTTGAGTTTTAGGAGCATCCTCTATAATTGCTAAAGATGCTATGCTATTTAATACATTAAATAAAAAATGTGGATTTATTTGAGATTGAAGAGCTTTTAGCTGGCAAGCTTTGTATTCCTCTTCAAGTTCTAATTTGCTTCTCTCTGCTCTTGCAATTTCTATATTTTTTGTATAAATCTCATTTTGAGTTCTTTTAAGTAAGGCTTCCTCAACAATGTAATTGCTTACATGAGACATCATATCTGAAACAGCTTTTATTTTATCAAAGCTAAGAACTGGTATCTTTTCATATGCATCAATAATTTTATCCTTTATTTGTGAATCATATTCTAACTCCTTAGTCAAAACAGCTTCTAATTCATGATCATCTTCATCAGTTAACAAAACTTGTCCTACCATAACTGCTCCTAGATATTGTCCATCAATTATTATTGGAACAGCAACATCCACAAGACCTCTATGACATTTATATATGTAAAAACTTCCCTCTCTAGCAGCTTCTAATCCACCTCTTGAATCACATTTTTCACATAATTTCGAGAACTCTTTTTGTTCTCTTATTAATTTACAAAACTCACTACATCTACTATGCTTAGTAACTGGTATTCCTTTGTAATCTACTGTAATCATAGCAAACTCAGTTGCTTTAGCTATATCATCTTGTATTTTTTGAAAGGAATTAACATCTAAAATCTCTCTAATATCTAATAAATTTGCCATATTTCCTCCTCTTAAGAGCTTTAATAATATACACACTATATTTTACTATAAAAAAATAATACTTAAAAACATAATATTAAATAACGTATTTTTAAAGTTATAAGAAATTTATCATTTATAATTAAAAAAAATTATTATCTATATTGATCTATAGATAATAATTTTAAACTTATTTACCTTGGTTTATTAAAATATATTTACATAAACTAAGGCTCCACATATTGCTCCTATTATTGGTGCAACTATAGGAATCCAAGCATATTCCCACTTAGAACTTCCTTTTCTAGGAATCGGAAGTAAGAAGTGTGCTAGTCTTGGACCAAAATCTCTAGCTGGATTTATTGCATATCCTGTTGGACCACCTAAGCTTAATCCTATAGCCCATATTAAGCATCCTATTATAATTACTTTAACACCATAATCTATATTTTGTGCTCCTATTCCTAATACAGCAAAAGTTAAAACAAAAGTTCCTATAAACTCTGTTAAGAAGTTTATTTTATAATCTTCTATTTCTGGAATAGTACAAAATACTCCTAATTTTGAATTTTGATCTTCTGTTTCTTCAAAATGATTATAGTAAGTTATATAAACAACAACTGCTCCTAAAAAAGCTCCTAAAAGTTGTGCAATTATATAAGGAATAACTTGAGACCATGTAAATTGGCCAACTATAGCTAATGCTATGGTTAATGCTGGATTAAATAATGCTCCACTTACACTAGTAAAAATAGCTGCTGGTATAGCAACTGCTAAAGCCCATCCAGTAGTTATAACTATCCATCCTGAGCTATTTCCCTTTGTTTTCTTTAAAACTACGTTTGCAACAACACCATCACCAAGTATGATAAGTAGCATTGTTCCTATTAATTCTGCTAATAATGATGCCATAAATTATACTCCCTCTATATTTATGACACAAATACAATTCCTTTTAATAAACATTTGATATCCTTTTAACAACAATTATACTATAATACATATGTTAAAAAATAGTCAAGATTATAATTTAAAATTTCTTTTATTTTTAATAAATTTCTTAATTTTACTAAAAATACTTTCTATCACAAGAAAATTTATCCATGTAAATATTTTAAATTAGTTAAATTTTCAACATTTTAATGTTCTTTTTCTTTTAAACTTTCTGAAATCTCATTTAACTTATTTTCTATTCTTTCTAATCTATTAAATGAATTTATTATATGTCTTACTATTTTAACTACTATATATGCAATTAAAATTATTAAAGATAGGTTTAATAAAGTAGCAAGTATTCTAAAAAAATTTAATTCCATTTTACTCCTCCAATTTACTCTTTATTTATATTAATATTTTAATTAATTTTTATGATTTTTCAAATTTATAAAATTTGTACTATTATAGGAAAATTTATACAATAAATAAACAAGGGATTATATAAAATACTTATATTAAAATTTATAAGTTATTTTGATACAATCCCTTGTATTTTATATATTTAAAACTTGTCCAGTAGAAATATATTCTATTTTATCTTGTAACTTTTCCTCTAGAATTTTAAATGCTCTCATTCCTGTACAGTGACAAGTATAAAACTTAGTATTTCTTTTATTTAAGTTATCTCCTAAAGTATTTATAAATAAATCACTTTCACTTATTCCTGTGCTAGGATTAAAAATATGGAAACCACTTATAACGTAGTCTAAGTCTTTTCCTATTATAACCTCTGCCTTATCAATTATATTTCTTATATCATTATGAGCACAACCACCCATTAGTACATTCTTATTATCTTCTGTTATTATAAGACTTTGTTCATGTACAAAATCATCTTCTAAGTACATACCATCTACTCTTTTATAAAGGACCTTATTAAATTTAGATACTTTATGTCTATTTTCTACTACTGAAAATAAATATAACTCATCATCTATTTTCATATCTCCCTCTGTCAATATTATTCTTGGATTTTTCTTTAATTCTTTATCTAATCCTATATACTTTTTGAAAATTCCTGCCATACTATAATACTCATTAAAAGCATCCTTGTGTATATAAACCTTAGCTTTATTATTTATTTTTAAAAATTCTTCTAACCCACCACCATGATCATTATGACCATGAGATATTACTACAATATCAACTTCTTCTAAATTTATATTTAACTTCTTTGCATTTGTCAAAAATGTATTTTTAGGGCCTAAATCAAAAAGTATGTTATGTTTTTCTGTTTCTATATGAAATGATAAGCCATGCTTATTTTCATATTCAGCTGATATTTTTGTATTTTCTACTAATGTAGTTATTCTCAAATTACTCACTCCTCTTTAATCTCAAACTGCCTTTATACTAAAAACAACTAAAAACAACTCTGATCGCATTTTCCCTTGCAACAAGGAATAACCCTTACTATTTCATCATTCTCATCAGTTATTATTTGTACCATAGACATTTTTATATCTTCTATTTAAATCTTTGCCACACACGGTACATCTTATTATTTCATCATTGGAAAATACATTTGACTTTTCCATAATATTTACATCTCCTTTGTTTATAATCAATTCATATCAGCTAACAATTTATTTATTTTATAAATTGTATTTTCTTCATTGATGTTATCTTCATAACAAGTTACATAAATACTTCTTCCTGATTCTAAATGTAAAACCCAATTATCTAACAAGTTTAAATAAATATATTTAATATACAAGTCGCTAAATTCTCTTCCAACAAATCCATTTCCGCTATTATAAACTTCATTGCTAACAGCATAGTTAGAATGATATATTATATCTTCTGGATTGCTTTGTATTAACTTCAAATTGCCTTCAAAGTCTATTATTAAGGAATTATTATATCTATCATCGCCCTCGTTTAAAACTTTCCTTACGTCTTTTTCAGTAAAAATATTAGGCTTTGTTTTTCTATGTACTACTATTTCAATATTAAAGTTCTCAACACCATAGCAATTTAACTGAAATTCTGAAGTATTAACCTTTTCATCATTTATAAAAAGAATATTATTATCAGCAAGCCATTTTTCAGCTTCTTCATGTGTGTTAAATATCATATCATTTTCAAAATCAATAGTTAAAAAGTGCTCTTGTGGCTCCCAATTATTATTTTTCTTCAGTCTATAAACTGACTCTAAAGGTATTTTATAAGCATTAATTGTAAAAACCATATCCTCACCCCTAGTCATTAAATATAAAAACAAAACCAAATAATTACATTTTAATTATATCATTCTATTAACCTTTTGTACACATTTACATAATATATAAAAACATCTAATTTCTTAAATTTGTAAAGTAACTCCTTATTGTTAATTAAAAAAAAGCAAACTAACTTCTTATTTGCTAGTTTGCTCTTTATTTTTATTTATTAAATTAATTAAAAATTTTATATTTATCTTTAACAATATTAGAAAATTATAAGATATACTTAAATTCTTCCTAACTCTAAAAATTTTTCTACAATTATAGGATCAAATTGAGTACCAGAATTCTTTTTAAGCTCCTTTTTAGCTTCTTCAGCACTAAGGCTTCCTTTATAGACCCTTTTATTTGTCATAGCATCATAAGAATCTACTACATTTATAATTCTAGCAAGTAGTGGAATATCATCTCCTTTTAGTCCTAATGGATATCCAGTACCATCATATCTCTCATGGTGAGCTAATATGCATGGTGCTATTTTTTTAAACTCTGGATTAAACATAGCAATTCTATATCCTTTTTCAGCATGAGTTTTTATTATTTCATACTCTTCTTTTGTTAACTCACCTGGCTTAGATAGTATTTCCTCAGGAATTCCTACTTTGCCTATATCATGAAGTTTAGCTAGCATTTTTAATTTTTTTAATTCCTTTTCTGATAAGTTCATCTTCTTACCTAGTTCAACAGCATACTTTTTAACTCTATTTATATGATCTTTAATATCATCATGTCTTAAAAAAAGCTCTTTATTTAATGAGTCTATTATATTCTTTTTTATACGTTTTTCATTGACTAATTTTTCTCTATAAACTTTATCTTCAGCTTCTACTAAAACTTCATCTATTGGTTTTTTAGCCTCTTTTTTACTAGATACTCCAAGTGCTATACTTAAAGGAATTATAGTTTTATGATTGAGCTTGCAATTTTTCCTTATTCTATTACATATAGCCTCTGCTTCTTCCTCTGTTGTTTTAGGCAAAAGAATACAAAACTCATCTCCACCCCATCTAAATATAAGATCATCTTTTCTACAAGAATTTTTTATTACCCCTGAAATTTCTTTTAAAATTTTATCTCCCTCTAAATGTCCAATAGCATCATTTATAACCTTAAGTCCATTTAAATCTCCCATTACAAAGCTTAAAGGGAAAAACTCTTCATCATTTAATTCTTCTAGCTTTTCATCAAAATAAGCTCTATTATAAAGTCCTGTAAGTTTATCTCTGTAACTCATTTTTTTTAATTTATTTTCTAAAACAACATTCTCAGTTACATCTCTCACTACACCTACAATACCTGTTACTCCTCCATCTTTATCTATGACTGGTACCTTAATGGACTCTATATATTTTACTTTTCTATTAAATTCTATTTTCATTTTTTCCTTTAATTTCTTTTTTGTATTAATAACTTCCTTATCTTGAACTATAAAATCATCTAGTATTTTTTCTTCCTTAAAAAGGCTATTTCTATTAGAAGATTTTTTAGAAATACTCTTTATGTCTTTCCCAATTATTTCTTCTCTACTTATTTTATAGTATTCTTTTACTAAAGTATCATTACATTTTAAATATTTTCCATTCTTATCTTTATGATAAATCCCATCTGGAATAGATTCCACAATAGTATTTAAAAGTTCCTTTTGATTTATGAGCTCTTCTTCATACTTTTTTCTTTCACTTTGATCTTGAAGAATTCCTAAAAAACACTTTATCTCTCCATTTTCTTTTATAGGTGCTAAATAACATTCTAGAAAAGCTCCATTTGGATATCCTAATCCATTTTCATATCCTGAAAAAAGTTTTGGCTTTCCTTCTTCTATTACCAACTTATAATTTCCAATATATTCATCTGCCACTTCTTTAGTATAAATTTCACTTAAACTCTTTCCAATTATCTCTTCTTTACTCAACTTTAAAGCATTTGAGTAATATTTATTTACAAAAATAAATCTACTATCTATTCCTATTAACCATACTGAATAAGGTATGTTATCTAATAATACCTCTAATAAATTTGAATTCATAAACTTCATCCTTCTTTACTTATATACTATTAGAATTTAATTTTATCATAAAAAACAAGTGTATGATTAAATTAAAATTATTATCTATATTAAATATATAAATTTATAAAAACAACATTTATATATATGTACAAATTTAATTATATAAAATATAAAAAATAACTATATCTAATTAAATTCTAACACTTAGATATAGTTATTTTTTATACTCAAACTATTTAATTAATTTTTTTAGCTTCTTTCTTAATTCCTTTAATTTTTCTACAGATGGATATGGAAATTCTTCCTCTAATGCATCATCAATTACAGCTATAGCCTTTCTATATTCTCTCCTTTTTTCATAAGCTAAGGCTAAATAATAAGAATATATCCTCTTATTACCATAACTCTCTATAAGATTTTTATAATAATCTACTACTTTCCCATAATATTCTTTATCAAATTTATTAGTTTTCTTTAATCCATTTTCTTTAATAGAGTAAATCTCTATTTTGTAAGCTTCTTCTATTTCGTTTATCCAAATAATAAGTTCGGCTTCCTTATCCTTATTTAAATTTTCCAAAAATACCTTACTATAATAGTACTCATTTTCATTAAAAGCCTTAACAAACTTTCCATCTTTTACTTTTAAAATATGAAGTTTGTTTAACTTAGTGTCTACTTGAAAACCTATGAATACCAATACTTCTTTTCCTAAATTCAAAACAAATAAATCCTTTATATTAAAACCCTCACCCCTAAAATTATGTTTTAGCATATAAGATTCATAATTTTTATTTAATAAGGCTAAATATGGAGTTTTATCTAATAAATAAGGTATTAAGATACTTTCTTTTTCTTCATCTACTATTCTAAGAAGATTACTATGCTCTAAATTCTCTAAGGTTAAAAATTCAGTTTCAATTGGGAACTTATTTGCTATATTAAGTGGAATATTATTCTCTTTTTCACTTCTACTAAAGGAACTTGCTTTTCTACTTTCAATAAGATTAAAATTTTGTATTAAATTATCTTCTTTATTTAATAAAAGATCCTCTTCTTCATAAGTTTTATAAAAATCTATAAATGAAGAATTCATGGTTTTTATACACCTTAATCCACTTAACTCTATAGGAGATTTTTCTTTTAATTCCTCATCTCTATCCTCTTTTGATATAACATTTCCTAATTTAGAATCTAAAATTATTTTATCATTTGAATTAATCATGTAAATTCTTCCTTAATATTATTAATTACACTATATTCTATTTTAAAACAGATAAAAAGTTTATATAATATTTAAATCATATTTCTATTTCTTTGTTCTTATTATTTTATACCAAAGTTTATTGCTTTTAGGAAACTCTTTCTTTTGTAAATATTTTAAGGTTCTCTTTAAGTCCTTTTCATGAAGATTTAAAAACACTTCCCTATTAAACCCATTTTCACTTACATTGAATAACCCCTTATCTATTTTTTCTATTTCAACTTCTCTATCTTTTTTAAATGTTTTAAAATTAACTTTATCATTTATTTCTATTCTTTTTACTGTATATAAAGCAACATCTACAAAATCTGCTATACTTACCAATTTATATATCCCCTTTTATATTTTCTTTACGTCCTTTAATTTTGAAACTAATTTTGTGAATTCATTTTTTATAATTATATTTGAAATAAAAAATATAATTATCTCTTCATTATGAAAAATATATGCAACCCTACAGTCCAATCCAGCTTCTAAGGGAATCTTATATTCATATATGGTTTTCCCCTTATACTTATATCCTCTTACCTTCTTAATCTTATGAGGATTATTATTTATTAAATCTAATGTACACTTATATATTCTATTTCTTATATAATCTTCATGTTTTCTATTGTGTTCAAAAAACTTTTCTAAATAACTGTTCTCTTCAATGACTATTTTCTTATCAATCAAGCATATCATCTCTTTTCAAAATACTTATAGCAATATTTAAGCATTAAATCTTTTTATTATATTTTTTTCAAATTCTTCTTCTCCAATTTTTTCAATAATCTCTGCTAACCTTTCTTTTTCATCTGCAAGCTCATTATAATAATCTATAGTGCATTCTAGAAGTTTTAATAATTCTTCTTCCTTAAATCTTCTCTTCATCGGCTCTGCCTTCCTAGCTTTTCTCCCAGCTCTTCCACCTATAAAAACTAAAAACTCTACTTCCTTACTTTCTGAATTCACAATTGGTACAATACCAAAATCATTGCTTTGAGCTTTACCATAACTATTTATACATCCGAAAACTCCTATTTTAAATTTTGATGGAACCTTTCTTCCTAAAAACTTCTCCTCAAATAATTCTCCAATTTTTCTTGTATCAATAAGTCCATGCTTACAAACAGTTCCCTTACATGTAACTATAGCCCTAACAGTTTTTCCTGCTCCTCCAATTCTAAGACCTTTTTTTCTTGATATTTCTACTACTTTATCTATATTTTCTTCCTTTATATAAGGTATTTCCACAGTTAATCTACTAGTTAAACTTAATTCTCCATTTCCATATTCTTTAGCAATCTCAGATAAAGCAATCATCTCTTCTGCCTTAAAATATCCAACTTTACTTAAAAACCTTATAGCATAGAATTCTTCTTGCTTTTGGTTTAATATACCCTTAGCTTTTAATATTTGCTTTTCTTCTACTGTTAATTTCTCCATTTATATTCTCCTCTTAAATCATGTAAAATCATGAACAACTATTCTATATATTTATTATAATATTTAAACATTAATAACTAATATACTTTTTATTTAGAATATTAATAAGCAATAACTTATATAAATATCTAAATATTAGTAGAATCAAACCAATTACTGGATTCAATTAACATTTTATTCAAAAAATTAATGAATAATATTTAAATTAGTAATATAATAAAAAATAGATTTATTCATTTTAGTTAGGAGATTTTTTATGAACTTAATAAGCAATTTTTTTGATTTAATATTACATTTAGATAAATATCTAGGTGTTTTTATCAATAATTATGGAACCTTGACTTACTTGGTTTTATTTTTAATAATCCTTGCGGAAACAGGATTAGTAGTAACTCCTTTTCTTCCTGGAGATTCAGTAATATTTGCATCAGCTACTTTCTGCGCTTTAGGTATGATTAATATTTATATATTAGTACCATTACTATTAATTGCAGCCATACTTGGAGATACTTTAAACTATAGTATTGGTAAATTTTTAGGTAGCAAATTACTTGCTAATTCTAAACTTATAAAAAAAGAGTATATTGAGAAAACTAATACTTATTATGATAAATATGGTGGAAAAACCTTAATAATAGCTAGATTTATTCCTATAATTCGTACCTTTGCACCCTTTGTTGCAGGTATAGGAACAATGAAGTATAAAAACTTTTTAACTTACAATGCAGTTGGTGGATTTATTTGGGTTATACTTGTATCAAGTTTAGGATATTTCTTTGGTAATATAAAAATTGTTGCTGAAAATTTCTCAATAGTTATTATAGGTATAATAGTTGTTTCTATTTTACCTGCTATAGTAGGAATACTTAAAGCTAGATTTTCACCTAAAGCTGCTATGTAATAAAAAATTTATCTTAATTTAATAGATATTATAAAATTTATAATCCGTACACTTTAATTAGTGTGCGGTTGTTTAATTTAACCTTAAATCTTTGAATATTATCCTAAGTAATTTATATAAAAATACTCCCTAAAAAGTAGATTTTAACGAATATTTTTCATATACTTTTCAGAGAGAAATTTAAATTATTATTCTTATTTTAAACTTTTTAATATGTTTATTAATATTAATTAATTAATCTTGATAATGGATATTTTTCAAATAAAGAATAGTATTCTTCTTTAAAAAATACTTCAACAACTTCAACTAATTCATTAATTGGTATATTTCCTGAAAATTCATAAAAAGCAGAATCATTTTTAACCAAAATTTTATTTTCATTTATTTCGTAAAACCATGTATTATCAGAATTAGATTGTATATAGTTTTTATATACTTCTTTAGAAATAAATTTTACTGGGAATTCGCTAAAAGAAAAATTTAATTTATCTTTTTCATAGATATATCTAAATTTAACATCAAAACCATTATTTATATAACTTTCTTCAATTTTTTTTAATTCAAATCCATTTATAATTCTTATATCTTTTTCACTACTTTCTACTTTTTCAATTGCTTTTAACCCTTCATTATAATTATTTAACTCTAAATTACTAAGAAAATTAGTAATTATTTCACAAAAATCTTTTATAATTTTTGTGTCAACATTATTAATTTGTGTATTCTTATCTTCTAAATCTAAATTAAAATTAGATTTCTCATTTGCAAAAGTCACAACTGGAATTTCTCCCATATAAAAAGAAAGATCATCTGAAAAACCACCTTCACTTAATAAAAATTTATCACCTAAACTTTTACTTATTAGAGAAGAAATTATGTTTTTGTTACCACTAGTTGTTTGCATTACTATATTTCCAGCATTTTTTTCTCCAACCATATCAACATTTATACAACCAATAATATTGTTTTTTTCTTCATCAGATAATTTTGAAACAAAATATTTAGATCCATATCTAAAATATTCTTCTGCATCTAAGAATAAAAATTTAATATTTATATCTCCCTCAAAATTTTGTAATACTTTTGCTAACTCAAGTAAAACAACACATCCAGTCGCATTATCAATAACTCCAGTTGTGTAATCTGTTGAATCATAGTGAGCACTTAAATATAAAGTTTTTTTGTTATTGCTATTATTATTCTTCTTTGCAATTATATTTCTTCCTTTACCTAAAGAATCTGAATTATATGGATTAAAATCAAAATAATCACTACTATGTTTTACATATAGAGTTGAATCAATATTTTGCTTATATATATCAAATTCTTGAAATTCAACATCATAACCATATTCATTAAGTTTATTCTTAAAAAAATTTGCTGTAATTTGACTACCATCACTACCAAAATTTCTTATATTTGATCCTATCTCATTTAAGTTATTGATTATATTTTCTTCATCAACTGATATATTTTCTTTTGATGATGTATTTTTTTCTAATGATATATTTTCTTCTTTTAGTTCATATTTAGTTATAACATTATTACTAACACTATCTTTCTTAAAAAGAATTAATATCATAATACTTAAAATTAGCACGATAATTCCTATTCTCTTCAAAACTTTCATAAACTCCCCCTTAAATATTAAATTAATTATCAACTCTATCTTAACATAATTTTACTTTTATGTAAATATTTTCTATAAATTATTAGTCAAATATTTTTTAAACAGTTAAATCTCAGTTATAAATATCTATAATACATATTTAATATATTTTCTCAAATATAAAAAGAAGCAAGTATATTCTTGCTTCTAATAACTAACATATTTATTTAAGAAACCATCTATTGTTTCCCAATAAAGTTTAGGATTAACCTTACTTGCCTTAGCATGTCCAGCTCCTTTTATTATTAATTTTTCCTTTTCAGCAGAAGAGGCATTAAAAAGTTCTTCTACCATAAAGGAAGGAACAAAGGTGTCTTCATCTCCTTGAATAAATAGTGTTGGTGTTTTTGATTTTGCAGTTTGATCAATAGGTGACGATTCATTTATCCAATAGCCAGCTCTAATTTTTGTTATTAAATTTGCTATATGCATCATAGGGAAAGCTGGAAGACCAAAAAGTTTATTTAACTGATAAGCAAATTCATCCCATGCACTAGTATATCCACAGTCTGCTACAACGGCCTTAACATTCTCTGGAAGTTCTTCTCCTGATGTATTAAGAACTGTAGCTGCCCCCATTGATATACCATATAAAACTATCTCTGCCTCTTTATCTTCTTTTATTATATAATTAATTAAATCTATTATATCTAAACGCTCGTCCCATCCCATTCCTATATAATCACCTTCACTAGTGCCATGACCTCTTAAATCAGGGATTATAACATTATATCCCATGTCAGAAAAGTTTTTTGCATAGTATGATGTTAATTTTCCTTGAGATGTATAGCCATGTACTGTAATAACCCACTTATTAGAGTTTGGTTTTTTTATAAGATAATTGTGTAATTTTAGCCCATCTCTTGAAGTCATATATAAATCTTCATAACCACTTTCCTTTAAAAGCCATTCTTCACTTGAAATACTTACTGGTCCACTTGTACTATTTATTGTAACCACATCTTTACTACTTTCAGTTGATTCAAAGACTATATCTTTTGGTGTATCTGGATTTATAGCTAAATTATATAAATAGTTTCCTCCAAATCCTAAAGCTAAAATAATACATATTATTATTCCTACTAATATTCCACAAATCCATTTTTTAAGCTTACTCGATCTTTTACCCGTTTGATCTTTTTGTTTTAAATATACCTTATTCATATGCTCTCCTTCATAAAAGAATTTTGTAAGTCATTATTATATCACGAATTATTTTGACTATCAAATATTTATTATAACAAACAATTCTATTATTAAAATATTAAAAATCAAATGTACTTTATGTAATAAAAATATACTTTTTCATTAATTTTACTTTCTAAAAAAATTACTAACTATTTATAAAACTTAGTGATAAAATATTAAGGCAGTATAATTTTACACGAAAGATGGTGTTGTTTTGAAAACAAATTTTTTTATTCCAAAATATATGAAGACATTTAAATGCATAGGTCCTAATTGCACTGATACTTGTTGTGCTGGTTGGGACATTAACATAGATGAAAATACCTTTAAAAAGTATGAAAATGATAAAGGAAATCTAAAAGAATTAATAAAGGGAAAATACATAAAAAACTCTGAATCAGATGATTCATTTAATTATGGATTTATGAAAATAACAGAAGATAATAAATGCCCCTTTTTAAATGAAAACTTACTTTGTGAAATTCACGGTAAATGTGGCGAAGAAAACTTATCTATAACCTGTAGAAGATATCCTAGAATTTTTAATATTATAGATGATATATATGAGAAAAGCGGACTTCCTTCCTGTGAAGAAATTTGTTCTAAAGCTTTTTTAAATAAAGAAAAAATGGAATTTATAGAAATAGAAGAAGAACTTCCTGAAGATTTCCTAGAAATACGCAGAGTAATAGATACTGAAGCTTTTATAGGTTCAGATAATTTAATTCAATATTTTTGGGATATAAGAATTATATCAATAAATATTATGCAAAACAGAAATTTCTCTATTGAGGAGAGACTAAGTCTATTAAAAGCCTTTTATAAAAGTCTAGAAGATCTAAAAACTGAAGAAAACTTTTATGAAATTGAAGATTTACTTGAAAAAATAACTGAATATCCATCAAATATAACCCAATTTATTGATTCTAAAAAAATTATTCCACTTAGTATTACCAATAACTTTTTTAAGATTATCTTAGATGAAAATCTTTTAAGAAAAGTCATTGGTACTAGGCTAAAGAATTTGTTATCAGATTTAAATAAGGATCAAAATTTATTTAACAATATACATAAATATGACTTAAAATCCTTTGATACTTACTTTAAGAAGTACTCATACATATTTGAAAATTACTTAGTAAATCAAATTTTTAAGGATATAATTCCCTTTAATACAGGTGGTAATTTAAATGAAAGTATTCATAAACTTATAAATACTTATAAACTAATAAAAAGCTATTTAATACTTTGGAACATCTCATCACAAAATGAAATTTCAGAAAAAAATATAATATATGTAATTCAAGCTTTAAGTAAGGATCTAGAACATAATAAAGTATTTAAAGATATTCTAAGTTATAATATTTAACATATAATTACTTCATAATTATGCTTTAAATATAAAAAAATTAAGGATACTTATTTTAAATTAAGTATCCTTAACATATAATTTAATTTATTTTAAATAACTTTACTGCTATGAAATATTTATTACTTAAGTTTTAAATCTATATATACTTTGTGTATTAAATTTAAAATATCAAAGCACTACAGAGCCATCTACAGATAATATTTCTCCACTTATATAACTTGCCATATCAGAGGCTAGGAATAAGAAAGCATTGGCTATGTCTTCTGGCTCTCCAACTCTTCCTAAAGGTACATTTTGAGCTATTTGATCTACTAATTTCTTATCTAAAGCGGCAACCATATCTGTAGCAATAATTCCAGGGGCTACAGCATTTACTCTTATTCCATCCCTTCCAAGTTCCCTTGCTAAAGACTTTGTTAATCCATTTACTGCAAACTTAGATGTAGGATATCCTACTCCTGTTTTTTGTCCATATAAACTTACAACAGAGCTAGTATTTAAAATTACTCCATATTTTTTATTTTTCATTATTTCTGAAACTGCTTTGGTGCAATTAAAGATAGCCTTCACATTAATATCAATTATCTTTGAAAAATCCTCATCACTTTGGGTATATATTGACTTATTATCACTAACTCCTGCATTATTTATAAGTATATCTATAGTTCCCCATTTTTCTAAAACCTTATCTACCATTTCTTTTACTTCATTACTATCTAATAAGTTAGGATAAAATCCAATTGCATCATAATTAGGATTAATATAATTTAATTCTTCTAATGCTTTATCCACAGTTTCCTTTCTTGAACCACATAAAGCAACCTTAGCACCATGGTCTAGAAATTTTTTCACAGTAGCAAATCCTATTCCTCTAGTACCACCTGTTACTATAACCACCTTATTTTTTATGCTTTTTGATAAAATATCCATTCTCATCACCTCTTATACATACTATAAATTTAATAATTCTCTTATTTATATAATAATACAATATATATAACTATTATTCTAAATAAGTAGATAAATTTATATACATTTTTTATAGTAACTCTCCATAATGTTTTCTAAATACACTCTTCATTATTGTCGCAAGAACCATATAGCATACTACTATTCCTAACAACCAAGGGAAATAAGTATATGGCAATCTACTCATGCCTAATGAATTTCCTAAAAAAGTGTAAGGAATAATTGTTCCAATAATTATTGATAAGGTTGTAATTGCTAATACTGGTAATGATGCAATACTTTCTATAAATGGAAGTTTAGGAGTACGAATCATGTGTATAACAAGGGTTTGAGACCATAAACTCTCAACAAACCATCCTGTATTAAATACTGAATTGAACTACTCGGCATTAAAATGCCAAGATTCTTGGGCAACACACCTAACGGTGTGAGATTAACCAAGCTAACAAGGGCGTTCCGACCTCGTTGGATACCAATAGTTTAAG
>OCPT01000365.1_pt1 | contig 37695 bp, 37 predicted proteins | sample 1538741 | NCBI WGS metagenome assembly OCPT01 (sample SAMN04571723, study PRJEB22368) | human gut metagenome | biome: human gut; material: stool | host: Homo sapiens | place: Luxembourg | collected 2012-12-06 | reverse complement strand
ATTTCTGCTCCACATTTCTCTTAAATCGTCACCTGTTGATTATGGGTATTCAAAAAAATTTTTTATTTAGGATTTTTTTGTTTTTGTTACTAATTAAATATTGCATACCCTTGCAAAAAGATCAAATGTGTTCATAAATTTATAAATATCACAAAATAAATACACTATAGGGGTATATTTGCGAAACTTGTATTCTAGAAAAATGTTATATAAAATGAGATTGCAACAAAACAAACAACAAGTTTTGTAAACGTTGCAATTTATTAAATCTTAATGAGAAAGGAGGGGAATCAGATGGACGCAATCACTAGCAAGGCAAACCGAGAAGTAAGAGAAGCATTACATAACAAAGGCATGAAGCAATGGGAATTGGCTGACATGTTGGGAGTAAGTGAATTTACTCTAACTAGATGGTTAAGGAAAGAACTAACAGAAGATAAAAAAGAACTGTTATTAAAGGCTATCAATGAAGCCTAAACCAATTACAGCATACGGCAATATGCTATTAATTGGATTGTTGGAGAACATAAATAAAGAGTTTTGCTATACTTTTTATGTTTCTCCTTACAGAACATCACAACATAAAGGAGAATAGAATAATGCAATTACTAAGTGATTATATTGACATTGAAAAAGAATTTAATAACATTTTTGTTCTAGATAAGAAACTAGAACGCTATAAGCTTATAAAAGATTCTATGATCAGTGAAATTAATTCAATAAAAATTGAACTTGAAAAACTAGAAAACAAAGATGGTATAAACGCTGAAATGAAAACTTTTGAGGAGTTAGCGTCCTTGAATATTTTACAAGAGGGTGTGAAATGTCTTAATAGACTTATTAAACAAACAGAAGAAGAACAGACAAACGCCAAAGTAAGATACCTAAGTGAAACAATGGAAAAAATACATGTAAAAGCCCTTGAAACTCTTAAAGAAGACATGAAAAAGGCAAGTTTTTTTGATGAATACCCTAACGAAATAAGTTTAAAACAAGCCTGTATTGAAATGGGGTGGAAATAATGAACGAATTTGACAAAGTAATTATCGGAATGGATAAAGAAGAAATTTATAATTTAATTCTTAAGATTGAAAAATTAAAAAGTGCTATTCAACTTATGAAAAGGTTGAAATGGCAAGAAGAAACAGATCCCAATTCTACCCCTAATCAAGAATTTATTAATGAATTAAAACAAAACGTAAGTGATAGCGAGAAGGCTATTAAAGAATTAAATAATGTCGTGGAAAATGTATTTGAAAACTTTAAAAATGAAACTATTATAAAAGCCACCAATGAAGCAAGAAGCATTGTAAATAAAGAGTTTGCTCAATTAATAAAAGAGGCTGAACAATATGAACGATCAAACTAATTCTTTAAAAATGCTTACTAGAGAGGAAACAAGCAAATTATTAAATACTTCTTTAAATACTCTTGATATGCTTAGAGAGGTTGGAGTACTTAAAGCCATAAAGATAGGTAAAAACTACATGTATTCACAGTTTGCTATTAAGCAGTTCCAACTTGATTATGAAGGCTATGAACTTAGCAATTTAGTAACTATAACCAATTCTTACAACCAAGTAAGCACATTGGAGAAAGGTAGAAACTAGGCTTTATATAGTCTAGTTTTCTTTTTTTAATAGTGGTGATCATATGAAAGAAAGCAAAAAACAAAAAAACAAATATGTAATTATCTATGATGATTTCAGAGAACAGGGGTTAACTTTAGAACAAGCTTATATAAAAGGGCGTGTGGAACGTTTTAATAATGTGGGTTCACCATACTATGAAAGTACTAAAACACTGCATAAGGTAACAGGTAAAAGCGAATCAACAGTAAGACGCGCTATAGATGGACTTGTAGAAGAAGGTCATTTATACAGAAAGTCACTACCAAGAAAGCGCCTATTATCTATCAAACCTTTTAATTATGAGGGTCAAAATGAACCTAATAAAAACAATAATGGTGTTCACAGAGAACACCTACTAGATGGTCATAATGAACAACTAGTAGACGTTCACAGAGAACATCATGAGAGTAATAAAAATGCTAGTGAATCTTCTATGGTGTTCACAGAGAACAACAAAGGTGTTCACAGAGAACATCATGAGCCGTTCACAGAGAACACCTATAAAATAGAAGATAAAATAGAAGATAAAATAGAGGAAAACCCAAACACAAAAAACAGAAACTCAAGCCTTAATGATTTGACAACAGAAGAAAGAGAAGAATATCTACAAGATCTATTGGATAATATGAGTTCATATGATGAAGGTTTCTATTAAGGAGGGAATATGATTGATAAAGAAACATTAAAAGAATGTCAAGTGTGTTTAATTGGTTATCTATTAAAAAACATTGGAGAGATAGACAAGTTATCTATCACTAAGGATTATTTAAAAGACTTCACTATACAAGGTAAGAAGTATAATTTTAAATACATTTTTGAAAAGATAGCACAAATTCATAAAGAGAATAATGACAATGAAATGTTATCAATAATATCTAGTGATGAAAATATTGATATGGATATACTAGGCAAAATAATAGAAGGTAACCCACTTGAGCAAATAGGCGCTATCTTATCAAAAGAGAGTACGATCATACAAGCACACAAAGAAGAACTTTTAAAAGAAGCCTTTAATAAACTCAAGAATGGGGAGTGTAGTATCAACGAGTATACGGAAATAGTTAAACAGATAAACCAACTAGGAATAGTCAAACAGGAGAACATAACAAAAGAAGAACTTAAACAATGCCTAGAGAGTGATAAAAAGGCTATTAGGGGCTTAGGATTACCAAAACTTGAAGCCTGTCTAAAGATGAAAGAACATGATTTCATGGTTATTAGTGCTTCTGGAACAGGTGGGGGAAAAACAGCGCTAGCCTTGAATATGCTTAGTAACCTGTCTAAACATTATCAATGTATCTATTTCAATATGGAAATGGGAGAAGAAGACATAAAAGAGCGCCTTATCTCTATTCAAAGTGGCGAAACAATGGACACGCTAGAGAGATACAAATATATAACAGATAAGGAACTCAAAAATAGAATTGATGAAGCCATAGAAGAAATTGGAACTAATAAAAGAATTAAGATACTAACAGGGGCTAAGAGTTTAGAAGCAGTCAAAGCAACGATAAACAGACTAGATCCTAATGAACATACCATAGTATTCATAGATCACATAGGCATGATAAGAGGTTTTAGCCGTTCTTCACTCTATGAGAAAACAACGGAAATAGCGAAAACTCTTAGAGCCATGGCATTAAATCACAATGTAACCATGATAGCATTATCTCAAGTATCTAGAGGGCAACCCCAACAAGGAAGTAAAGCACAATACAATGAAGCCCCAACATTAAGCCGTCTCAAGGAAAGTGGAGAAATAGAAAATAGCGCTAGACAAGTTATATTTATTTATCAGAAGCGAGAAGATGACTATTATATAAGAATTGCTAAAAATACACGTGGGCAAGTCGGTATTGACATACCAATTACATTCACTAAGAACACCATGACAATTAGAGAACGCTAGAAACTAATAAAATTCAATTCTAAGAGGTTTTATGTAAATCATGGTCAATCATATGTCTTTAGATTAAAATGAAGCCCACAGACTAAGAAAAGAGGTAAGAGAATGACATCAAAAGAGGTAAGGGAATATTTAAAGAGTTATAGAAATTATAAAGACAGAGTAGCGTATATTGAAAATAAGGCTATTAATCGTATTGGAGAACCGACAATAAAGAATGATTACATTGTAATGAAAGAAGAATGTAAGAAGGAAATGGAAAATATACGCAATGCAATAGATAAAGTGACTATACTAAAATATAGAATGGCACTCTATTATAGATATATTGATAGCCTTGAGACTTATGAAGTCGCTGAAATAATGAGCATAAGCCCACGCGTTGCAGAAAAATATTACCATGAAGGCATTGCAGAATTAGCCAACATTCTAGAGTGATGTTATTCTAGCTTTAAAGCAGTATTGAACCTAGATAAATGTTAAGAATCATTAAGGGTATAGGCTAAATCACTTATATTTCACTTCTAAGCGACTTTATAAGAAACATGAGCAAATACCCAAGAAAGTAATAAAACTCAACTGTACTATGAAATATTCAATAAATACGAATGGGTATAGTGCTAGAGGGTGGAACAGTGCTATAATAAAGCCGTTTTCTAACATTCGTTTAACTTTTTTACTCCTTAATGAGGACTTAGACGCTTTTGTCTAGGTCTTTTCTTTTTGTCTTTTCGTATGATCATACAGAAGTGTGTAAGACAGGCGCTTGAAAAATGACAAGAAATGACAAGAATTTTATATATAAGTCTCCTGTCAGCGAGAACCTCCACAAAGTCAATAATTACATCTAGGTTATTACATGAAATAGAAAAATCTTACATGAAATGAATAAAATGAGAGCTACACGCTCATATGGCATATATAACGAGCGTGACAGTCTCTAAAAGTATGCTTTCATGCAGTAACTTTATAATTTCATGCATAATAAAAAGGAGGTCGAACGAATCGACCCCCAAGAATGATAATACTTTATGTGATAATTCTTTCTTTGTGAGATGTTTCTTTTATATGCGAGGTTTCTTTTTGGTAGTTTCTTCTTTTTGGTAGTTTATAGCAATCATATAGAAGTATTGGCGTACTCCTCTTATAATCTAGCGCCAACTAGATTATAAAATAAATATGATCATGCTTTTTTCTTCTTGTCTTTTGCCTTCTGGGCTTTCATTCCTTGAATGTAACCAAAGGTAAAAGCATTTGAAATTAATGAAAATCTATCATGCGAATTATTTGATATTTTTTCCATGTCTTCTATATCCATATCATAGTAAGAGTTTATCCCCCCCCTTGCTTCTTGAATTTTCTTCATAACGTTCATTTTGCTCATTTCCTTATATCTCCTTTAGTTTATTTTTGACACTTTTTTGACACTTTCTATATTCATTTATATAGCTTTGTGTAAGTATGAAACTATAAAGTTTCTTTCTAGAACTTCTATTATATGGCTTATATGGGCTTGTGTGTGTTTGTGTTAATATTGATTGTTTACGGTTTGCAATTTAACGTTAAGTATAATAAAATAATGTAGATTAAAAGGAGTGAATATAAATTATGTCATTAACTGCAGGAATCGTTGGTTTACCAAACGTTGGTAAATCTACATTATTTAATGCGATCACAAACGCACAGGTAGAAGCAGCCAACTACCCATTCGCAACAATTGACCCTAACGTAGGTGTTGTTGAAGTACCAGATCATAGATTAGATGATCTTGCTGCAATCTTTAATCCAAAGAAGACTATCTATACTACATTTGAATTTACAGATATTGCCGGCCTTGTAAAAGGTGCATCTAGAGGTGAAGGTTTAGGAAATAAATTCTTAGCTAACATCAGAGAAACAGATGCAATCTGTGAAGTAGTAAGATGTTTTAGAGATAAGGATATTACTCACGTTGATGGTTCAGTAGATCCAGTACGTGACGTTGAAACAATCAATCTTGAACTTGTAATGGCTGACTTAGAAACAGTGGACAAGAGAATTGGTAAGATTGAAAAGAAAGCTCAGACTGGTGATAAAGAAGCTAAAGCTGAAATGGAAGTATTAGCACCATTAAAAGAAGTATTAGAAGCTGGTAAGATGGCTCGTACGCTTACTTTTAATGAGGAAGAAATGGTTTATGTAAAACAGTTCAACTTATTAACTACTAAGCCTATGATCTATGTAGCGAATATGGGTGAAGAAGATATCGAAGATCCAAATTCAAACCCATACTATATCACTTTAAAAGAATATGCAGCAAAAGAAGGATGCGATGTTGTTCCTATCTGCGCTAAGATTGAAAGTGAATTAGCTGCATTAGATGCAGAAGATAAAGCTATCTTCATGGATGATTTAGGAATCAAGGAAAGTGGTTTAGATAAGCTTATTAAAGAAACATATGCTTTATTAGACTTAAAGACTTTCTTTACAGTAGGACCTGATGAATGTCGTGCATGGACATTTACTAATGGTATGACAGCACCAGAAATGGCCGGTATTATTCATACAGACTTCCAGAAAGGTTTCATTAAAGCTGAAACTTATACTTATGATGATATGATGCAGTATAAGAGTGAAGTGGCTTTAAAAGAAGCTGGTAAGATCAGACAGGAAGGAAAAACTTATAAAGGACTTGATGGTGATATCATGTTCTTCAAGTTTAACGTATAATGAAAATCATTAGACGTATTCTTCTTGTAGTATGTTTAGCTGTCTTTCTATATAGTGCAGGTAATCTTGCAAACATTGGATATAAATATCATAAGTTAGACTCTGACAACAATAAGCTACAAGAAGAAGTTGTAACTGAAGTGAAGCAGGATTCACCACTGGATAGAAAAGTTGATTTTAATCAATTAAAGAGTATTAATGAAGATATCGTAGGATGGATTTATATTCCTAATACAAACATTGATTATGCTTTATTAAAAGGAAAAACAAATGATACATATATTCATACAAACTATGAAAAGAAGTATTCATTTGGAGGTAGTATCTTCTTAGATGAAGATAATAATTCTTCTTTGACTGATAGTAATACAATTATTTATGGTCATAATATGAAGAATGGTTCAATGTTTGCGAATATTAAGAAGTTTACAGATCAGGATTACTTTAATAATCATCCAGAAGTATATATTTATTTGCCAGATGGCAGCATTAATGTATATTCTATCTATAGTACTAAGATCATTGATGCAACAAGTGATTATTACTTGAAGGATATTGATTATGCAAGTTATGTGGCTAATGCGAAATCATCCGCTAAACAATCAAGAGATGTAGATACACAAAATACAGCACCATTACTGCTTTTATCTACTTGTTATGCGCATGATACGCCAACACGTAGTGTTTTATTTGCAAGATTAGAGAAAAACGTAAAGTAATTTACGTTTTTTTATATATAATGTAATAGAGGTGATTCATGATGTATAGCGCAATTATATTATGTGCAGGAAGTGGTAAGAGAACAGGTCTTGGCTACAACAAGATGTTCTATCAATTACAGGGAGAGACTGTATATGAAAAGACAGTGAATGTCTTTTTACATGATAAGAGATGTGAAGAAATCATTATTGTATGTAAAAAAGAAGAACAGTCACATTTCAAGAAACTATTAAATAAGAAATGTATGAAGTTTGTAGAGGGGGGAAAAGAAAGACAGGATTCTGTTTATGAAGGATTAAAACATGTCACAAGTGATTATGTAATGATTCATGATGGCGCAAGACCTTTTGTGAAAAAAGACCTTCTAGACCGTTTGGTAGTAGGTATGGAAGAACATAAGGCAGTTCTTGCAATGGTACCATGTAAAGATACAATCAAGCGTGTCAAGGACGGTAAGGTAGTAGAAACACTTATTAGATCTGAACTGATGCAGGCACAGACACCACAGGCTTTTGATACAGTACTTATTAGAAATGGTTATAAAGAAGCCATTGAAAATAATATCCAGGCGACTGATGATGCATCTATGTTGGAATTACAGGGTAAAGATGTCTATGTTGTAGAAGGTGATTATGACAATATTAAAATCACTACGAAAGAAGATCTAAAATAGTAAAAAAAACTTCGATTAATCATTGCTTTTTTGATTTTCTTGTGATAGTATGAACAAGCATGTAAAATATTACTGCCTGTCTAGAAGTATTCTAGACCGTCAAGACCAGAGGAGGTAAAAAAATGAACAAGTATGAAATTATGATGATTTTAAAACCTGATTTAGAAGATGATGCTAAGAATGCAGTATTAGATGGTTTTAAAGCAATCTTAACTGAAGGTGAAGGTGTTGTTGATAACGTTGACACTGAAAAGTTAGGCTTACGTGAATTAGCTTACGAAATCAAAGATTATACTAAGGGATTATATGTAGTAATCGATACTCATACAACTCCAGAAGCAATCGCTGAATTCGAACGTTTATCACGTATCAACCCAAGCGTATTACGTCACTTAACTTTAAGAAGAGACTAAGAAGAGGTGAGGGCGAATGCTTAACCGTGTCGCATTAGTCGGAAGACTTACAAGAGATCCTGAATTAAGAAGAACAGGTAATGGTACAGCTGTAACAAGTTTTACTTTAGCAGTTGATCGTAACTTCTCAACAAGAGATGGTCAGGAAGCTGATTTCATCAACTGTGTTGTATGGAGAAAACCTGCTGAAAATGTTGCACAGTATTGCAGCAAGGGTTCACTTGTATCAGTCGACGGTCGTATACAGACTCGTAGTTACGACAACAATCAAGGCCAGAGAGTTTATGTAACAGAGGTTGTGGCTGATTCAGTTCAGTTCTTGGAAACAAGAGCACAGAGAGAAAGAGCTCAGCAGAATGCACCTATGATGCAGCAGCCTACAATGACTCAGCAGCCTAGACAAAACAACAATGACTTCTATGATATGAAGACAGTGGATCTAGATAAGGATTTTGATGATTCAGTGAATTCATATGATATCATGGATGACGATATTCAATTCTAACAGGAGGAAACAACAATGGCTTTCAGAAGACAGAGAATGGGTAGAAGAAAAGTTTGCTACTTCACTAAAAACAAGATTGATTACATCGATTATAAAGATGTTGAACTTTTAAAGAGATTTATCTCAGCTAACGGTAAAATCATCCCAAGACGTGTAACTGGTACAAGCGCTAAGTATCAGAGAAAACTTGCTAGAGCAATCAAGAGAGCAAGACAGATGGCTTTATTACCATACGTTGGTGAATAATTTTGAACCTTTAATTTTTAAGGGGGGGTCAATAGAAAACTCGCTTTAAATATTTGGGGGTTTCCACTTGTAAAGGGCAGTCAGAAATGACTGCCCTTTAGTGCGCTCATATTACTCCTATTTTAATGTTTTATTGATTCTTTTTCTTATATGATCCTCTCTTTTTTCCTTCTCTTTTGATTGTTTCATCAATAGCGTAAGAGGAAGGATTAGAGGACTTATTAAGAGAGTACATTAGTCTATTTCTCATTCTTGCAAAGTTCTGATATCCACATGCATTTGAAAGTATCTTATCTATTCTAGAGTTGATTCCTTCTACTGGTCCATTAGATATTCTTCGACCATCTACTAAATTAAATGATGCGCATATTTCATCGAACCAGTTTATAAGAGTTCCAGATAATGATATAAAGCCAGTAATTCCTGATGATGCATATTCTTGAATTATTCTTGATAGCCATTCTCTACAGTCCTCGGATGTTGCATAATGATTAAAGGCTATATACTGTTCTTTTAGATTATATGCTTCTGTTAGTTCATTATCTATGTTCAGGATTATTTCAAGCAGTTGATGATAGTCTATATACCTTTTAAGCTTTTTATTATATCTTGCCTTGTTGAATGGAATATCATTGTAGTTTTTCAATATAAGGAAGTGAAACTTTTTGAGAAGATAATATTCAGTACTATCTTTTTGGTATCTTTTGCCTACTTTAATTCTGATAGCATCTAATACTTTATTGATATTTTTTATGACATGGAATGAATCACATATCAGTACTGCCCCTGGAAAGTATTGATTTCTTACAAATCTGTATGTCTCATACATATCGATAGAGATATATTTGACTTTAGCGAGCTCTTTTTTATTGATTATCTGAGTATAACTTGACCATGCCTTCTTGGTTCTTCCATCAATGATATCTACAATTTCCATGGTCTTAAAATCAAGAATAACACACATGTATCTGTTTTGTCCCTTATGTCTCCAGTGCCTCTCATCAATGCATATAATATCAGGTAAAGGCTGTCTATGCATCTGACCATACTTATCGAATATTTCAACGACTTTAGTAGGACTTGTGTTAAAGAATCTAGCAACCAGTGAAAAAGTAGTTGTAGGTTCTTTAAGTTTATTCATGATTTCCAACTCTGAGGTTTGAGATAATCTACTATGACTTTTCTCTGTAAATGGGTTTTCCTCTGTCACTACTTTATTACATTGAGGACATACTAATCTTCTCTTTTTAAGTATTAGAGAAGTGTTCTTGCCTCTTATCATGTTATGTATGACTTTACATTTTCTATAGTCCTTAATGTTCATTCTACTGCCGCATTCTGGACAGGAGATAATGGTTCTCTTAAGCGTGATACAATAAATCACTTCTTTTTCATTAATTTCAATCGTATGAGACTGTACAAAGGATTCATAATCCCCTAAAATAATTCTTAGATCATTATCCAATTTGTGATCTCCTTTCGCTTTGATTTAATATGAGCAAATTAATGATACAGCGAAAGGTTTTTAATTACACAAAAATACCTAAAAAAGTGGGAGCCACAGTGTGACCCCCACAGATTTAAAGGTGCTGTTTCCAAGACCCCCAAATATTTAGAGCGAAGGTCTGACCCCCACAAAAATTAAAGACCCATAATTTTTATAAGGCATAATTACTTATAAGAATAAAGTCCATAGATACTAGAATATCTAGTATTTATGGGCTTTTTTTGTATTTTCTTTTGTTGTTATATATAACCTATCAGTATGGATGCATAATGGTAGATAAATTAAATAAAATAGAATGAAACGAAAACAAATACGTTTCAATATAATTGCAACGAAAAATGTTTAGTTGCAAATCTGATGAAACGATAATATAATATGGGAAAGGAGGGGATTGTATGAGAGAAGATAAATGTTTGGAATTTAAAGAAAATATACAATCGAATACATTTCTTAAAACAATTAGTGCATTTGCAAATTATGGTACAGGTGAAATTATTTTTGGAATAGATGATGATGGTATTATAAAAGGTGTAGATAACCCTGAAGAAGCATGTTTGAGACTTGAAAATAAAATAAATGATAATTTAAAACCAATTCCTCGTTATGAATTAGATATTCGAAATGATTCGACGATTACGCTAAAAGTATTTGAATCTGATTTTAAACCTTATTTATATAAAGGTAAAGCATATAAAAGATATGACTCTTCCACTGTAGAAGTTGATAGACTAGAATTGAATAGATTAATTTTAGAAGGTAATAATCAATCATATGAAGAAATAACATCAAAAAAGCAAAATCTAACATTTACTTATTTAGAAAAAGAATTAATAGATAATTTATCAATTAAGGCATTAAATAAAGACATTTTAAGAACTCTAGATTTATATACAAATGAATCTCAATATAATAATGCGGCAGCACTACTTGCTGATAAAAACGATTATAAGGGCGTTGATATAGTTAGATTTGGTAAAGATATTGATGAAATTATGGATAGAAATATTATAGAAAATATTTCTATTTTAAAAATGTTAAAAGAAAGCGTTGATATGTATAAAAAATATTATCAATATGAAAAGATAGAAGGTACAACAAGAACGCTGGTTTCACGTGTTCCGGAAAATGCTTTTCGTGAAGCTATTGCTAATGCTTTAATTCATCGTGTATGGGATGTAAACACTTTTATAAAAGTAAGTATGTTTGAAGATAGAATAGAAATTGTATCACCAGGAGGATTACCTTCAGGACTAGGGAAGGATGAATATTTAAATGGGCAAATATCTTTATTAAGAAATCCGATAATTGGTAATTTATTTTTTAGATTACGTTATATTGAAAAGTTTGGAACAGGAATAAAGAGAATTAATAAATCATATATAGACTCAATAACAAAACCTAAATATAAAGTCTATGATAATTCAATATGCATAGAACTACCAACATTATTAGTGACACAAAATCTTACAGAAGATGAAAAGTTTCTTGTGAGTTTGTTCCAAGGAAATATAAAACTATCAAGAACAGATTTAGAAAGCAAGAGTGGCTTAGGAAAAGCAAAAATTATTAGAACTATAAATTCATTAATAGAAAAAAATATTATTGCTAGATCTGGGAAAGGTAGATCAACGAAATACTATATCTTATAATTTCAATTAGAATATAAAAATAAAGTCCATAGATACTAAAAAATCTAGTGTTTATGGACTTTATTTATTAAAATGAATATATCGTTTGTAACGAATTGCAACGAAAAAACTTTCGTTGCAAAAAGAGCGAAACGAAAGAAACGATATTTTTTATAACACTATCTTTTAAACATAATCATGGTATACTGTTGTAGAGATATAAAGAAAAGAGGTTAGAAAATGTACGCAAAAAATACATGGGAAAAGTATAAGGACAATCTCAATGAAGTCATGGAATATAATGAAGGTTATAAAGATTATATTTCAAAAAACAAAACAGAACGTGCTTGTGTTAAAGATTCTATTCGTTTAGCCAAAGAAAAAGGATTCAAGCCATTAGACTCTTTTGAAACACTTAAGCCAGGAGATAAGGTTTATGTCAACAACAGAGATAAGAATATTGCTTTATTTGTGATTGGTAATAAACCACTTACAGAAGGTATGAGAATCTTAGGTGCTCATATTGACTCTCCTAGAATGGACTTAAAACAGAATCCATTATATGAATCAGAAGGATTCGTATTAGCTGATACACACTATTATGGTGGCGTAAAGAAATACCAGTGGGTAACTATCCCTCTATCATTATATGGTGTTGTCGCAAAGAAAGATGGTACTGTCGTAGATGTTGTCATTGGTGAAGATGATAATGATCCAGTAGTAGGTATCTCTGATTTACTTATTCACTTAGCTGCAGAACAGTTAGATAAGAAAGCAGCTAAAGTGATTGAAGGTGAAAACCTTGATGTTACTTTAGGTAATATGCCTTTAGTAGGTGAAGAAAAAGATGCTGTGAAGGCCAATATCTTAAAGCTATTAAAAGATAAATATGATATCGAAGAAGAAGACTTTGTATCAGCTGAAATTGAAGTTGTACCAAGTGGTAAAGCAAAAGACTATGGTTTAGATCGTTCGATGATCGCTGGTTATGGTCATGATGATAGAGTATGCGCCTATACATCTTTAACTGCAATTCTTGATATGGATGTATGTGACTATACATGCTGTACTATTCTTGTAGATAAAGAAGAAATAGGTTCAGTAGGTGCTACAGGTGCTCAATCTTTATTCTTTGAAAATACAGTTGGTGAAATGTTAGTGAAGATGGGTATTGATAGTTTTGTGCAGACAAGACTTACTTTATCTAGATCAAAGATGCTTTCAAGTGATGTATCTGCTGGTGTAGATCCATTATTTGTAAGTGTGAATGATAAGAAGAACGCTGCTTATTTAGGTAATGGTATTGTATTTAATAAATATACTGGTGCAAGAGGTAAGAGTGGAAGTAATGATGCTTCTGCAGAATATGTTGCGAGAATTCGTGCTGTGATGGATGAATCAAATATCCATTATCAGACAGCTGAACTTGGTAAGGTAGACCTAGGTGGAGGAGGCACTATTGCTTATATCCTAGGAAACTACAACATGGATGTTATTGATGCAGGTATTGCAGTATTAAACATGCATGCACCAATGGAAGTCGTATCTAAAGTAGACGTATACGAAACATATCAAGCATATAAAGCATTCTTAAAGAATGCATAATTCATAGAACTGTAGTTAAAACAGGCAGTAAACTTTATGTATTTCCACCTTGGATAAAACCAAGGTGTTTTTTAATTAATCTATGATACAATAATCAAGAGGTGATTTGATGAAACAATTAACACTTGGAATGGTGGCTCATGTTGATGCAGGTAAAACTACATTAAGTGAGTCATTACTCTATACGACAGGGACAATAAAACATCAAGGTCGTGTTGATCATAAAGATACATTCCTTGACTATAATACACAGGAAAGAGAAAGAGGCATTACTATCTTTTCTAAGGTTTCTGCTCTTGATTATAAGAATAACCATTTCACGTTTATTGATACACCAGGACATGCTGATTTTAGTGGAGAAATGGAACGTGCATTAAGTGTTCTTGATTATGCAATAGTGATTATCAATGGTTTAGATGGTGTACAGGCGCATACTAAAACAATCTGGAACTTATTGAGACACTATCATGTACCAGCATTCATCTTTGTGAATAAGATGGATTTAACACATTATACAAAAGAAGAGTTATTGGACTCTTTATCACAATTATCCCCTCATATTATGGATATGAGTGCTTCTGAAGAAGATATTGCAGCACTTGATGAAGAGATGATAGAAGAATATTTAGAAACAGAGTCTTTAAAGGATACATCTATCGCAAAAGCGATTTCTAATAGACATCTTTATCCACTTTATTTTGGTAGTGCACTTAAGAATCAAGGTGTGGATGAATTACTCGATGCCTTAGATCGTTACACTTTAGAAAAAGAACCACAGAAAGAATTATCTGCACAGGTCTTTAAGATTACGAGAGATGAAAGAGGAGAACGTCTTGTCTTTATTAAGATAACTGGTGGCAGGCTTCATGTACGTGATACAATTCATGATGAAAAGATTCATCAAATTAGGTTATATCAAGGGAACCGCTACACTTTAGTAGAAGATGCATCTCAGAATGATATTGTAGCCTTAACAGGTATTAAGAAGCTTCAGGCAGGGGATTATATTGGATTAGGACATGTGATTCATTCAACACTGAGACCTTCTATGTTGTATTCAATTCAACCGTCCAAAGAGGCAGATATCAACCATTTCTTTTCTTCTTTAAAGGTATTAGGTGAAGAAGAACCATTACTTCATTTAAAACTCTTTGATGATCATGCCCAGGTTTCTTTAATGGGTGAAGTACAGATAGATATTCTTAAACAATTAATGAAAGATCGTTTTAATGAAGATATCACAGTAGATGAAGGAGATGTCGCTTATCTAGAAACAATCAAAGAACCAATAGAAGGAGTAGGACACTTTGAACCATTACGACACTATAGTGAAGTCCATCTTTACTTAGAACCGCTTCCTCAAGGTTCAGGACTTGTCTTTGAAAATCAATGTCAGAATAACTTAGAAGAAAGATATCAAAATCTCATCATGACACATTTACAGGAAAAAGAACACTTAGGTGTACTCACAGGTTCTCCTATTACAGATATGAAAATCACACTTCTAGGTGGTAAAGCCCACTTAAAACATACAGAAGGAGGAGACTTCAGAGAAGCCACTTATCGTGCTATTAGACAAGGGTTAAAAATGACTGAATCAGTCATTTTAGAACCTTACTATAAATATGAATTAGTCATTCCTACAGAGGCTTTGAGTAAGGTTTACTATGCTTTAGAAGACTATCCAACACCTACTGTAGTGAATGAAAATAATGATATTACAACACTTCATGGAGAAGCACCTGTCTTATTCTTGACTCACTATCAAAAAGAACTTCTGACATCCACAAAAGGAAAAGGACAACTTTTCTTCTTAGATACATTCTATGCACCGGTAGAAAATCAGGAAGAAGTGATAACTAAATGTGATTATGACAGTGAATCAGATTTAGATAATCCTACAGGTTCTATTTTTTGCTCACATGGTGCAGGATATTATGTCCCTTATGATGAAGTAAGAGAGAAGATGCATTTACCTCTTTATAGTGCGATGAAAGAGGAACATACTTATACACATAATCCTGTACATATTAGTGATGAAGAACTTAAAAGAGTATATGAACGTACCTATGGTCCAATAGATACAAAACTTGCAAGTGACTACTATAAACCAAAACAAGATCATGTCTCTTCTAATACAGTACAGGTATTAGATGAATATTTGATTGTGGATGGATATAATGTCATCTTTGCCTGGGATGAACTGAAAGAACTTGCAAAACAAAACCTAGGTAGTGCAAGAGATAAGCTTATTGATATATTGATGAGCTATAAAGGGTATCGTGGCTGTCATATGATCCTTGTCTTTGATGCTTATAAGGTTCCACAGAATAAAGGCAAGAGTCAGATGTATCATGATATGGAAATCGTTTATACAAAAGAAGGACAAACAGCCGATGCTTATATTGAAAGCATCACAAAACAGATGGCAGGACAATATCGTCTTGTGGTTGCGACAAGTGATAATCTTGAACAGAAGATTGTATTAGGCCATGGGGCGACACGTATTTCTTCAAGAGAATTACTTCAAGATGTCATTTCTCGTTCTAAAATTCAAAAAGAAGAATTTGAAAGAAAAAATCCCCAAATGCATAGTTATGCATTTGAGGATCTCAAGAAGTCTTAGGACTTCTTTTTTTATTTGATGTTTGTAACTGTATAGTCTTTATCTTCTACAGTTTTCTTTAAGACATCATTAGATACTTCTTTACTTAAAGTCACAACTGCAGTGCCTTTTTCATGACTTACATCAGCACTTTCTACACCATCTACAGCTTCTAATGCCTTCTTTACAGCCATTTCACAATGACCACACATCATACCAGTAATTTCTAAAGTCTTTTCCATTGTTTTCTTCTCCTTTTTCTTTCTTTTTATATCTTTTGATGCATCATGCATAGAGAAAGTATTGAGTCTCAACGCGTTCATACATACAAAGAAACTAGATAAACTCATGGCAGCAGCTCCTAACATAGGACTCATCTGCCATCCTGTTAAGTGAATAAATACACCAGCAGCAACAGGAATACAAATCGCATTATAGAAAAATGCCCAGAATAAGTTCTCATGGATACTTCTTAATGTCGCACGAGAGAGTCTAATAGCGGCAGTGACATCTGTCAGCTTGCTATTCATTAAGACAACATCCGCAGCATCTATCGCAATATCAGTTCCTGCCCCAATTGCAATTCCAATATCTGCACGTGTAAGGGCAGGTGCATCATTGATTCCATCGCCCACCATCGCTACTTTACCATGCTTTTGTAAATTTTTAATAACACTCTCTTTACCATCAGGCAATACTCCTGCAATTACCTCATCTACACCTGCTTTTGAACCAATTGCATCTGCAGTCTTCTTGTTGTCACCTGTCAACATTACAACTTGAATACCCATGTTCTGCATTTCTTTAATAGCCTGAGGGCTATCTTCCTTCATTGTATCAGCAACACAGATCATACCAAGATAAGTATCATCATAACTAAAGAATAGAGGTGTCTTACCTTCCATTGCCTTGTCAGATGCCTGTTTCATCATTTCTCCAGGAATATGTTTTTCCATCATCTTGATACTGCCACCTAATACTTCTTTACCATGAATTAACCCTCTTAACCCATGACCAGGTAATATCTCGAAGTCTTCAACATCTTCACTACCTTGATAATAATCAGTCACAGCTTTACCAAGAGGATGCTCACTCTTTTTTTCTAGACTAGAAGCATAATTTAATAGTACTTCTTTTTCTATCTTATAAGGGACCACATCAGTGACTACAGGAGTTCCTTTTGTGATTGTACCTGTTTTATCTAACGCAATAATATCAATAGAACCTGCCACTTCTAATGATTCAGATGTCTTAAACAAGATACCATGCTTTGCGCCCATACCATTACCTACCATAATAGCCACTGGTGTCGCAAGACCTAGTGCACATGGACATGAAATAACTAAAACGGAAATAGCACGGGCAATAGAAAATCCAATACTCTTTCCTAGAATCATCCAGACAATAAATGTGACTAATGCAATACCGATAATCACAGGTACAAAGATACTAGAGACCTGATCCGCTTTCTTTGCGATAGGTGCTTTAGTAGATGCTGCATCACTCACCATCTGAATAATCTGTGAAAGTGTTGTATTCTCACCTACACGAGTGGCACGTACTTTAATAAAGCCTGACTGATTAAGTGTTGCGCCTGATACTGTATCATTTACTGTTTTATCAACAGGAATACTTTCACCTGTTAAGGCAGATTCATCAATAGCTGTAGAACCTTCCACAATCACACCATCAACAGGAATATTTTCACCTGGTCTGACAATAAACAAATCACCCTTATTCACTTCATCAATACTTACAGTGACTTCTTTATTATCCTTAATAATGACTGCAGTCTGAGGTGCAAGATCCATTAAACTCTTTAAGGCATCTGTAGTACGTCCTTTAGACATTGCCTCTAACATCTTACCAACAGTAATTAAAGTAGGAATCATAGCTGCAGATTCAAAATAGAGATCATGTCCTAAACTCATCACCTTCATCATCTGTCCCTGGCTCATGGCATCAATCATTAAATATAAAACAACTAAGCTATAACCAAAAGCAGCACTAGACCCTAATGCGACCAAAGCATCCATGTTAGGGGATAATTGAAATAAACTCTTATACCCATTAACAAAGAATGCTTTATTAATGACTAAAATAATAATAGTCAATAACATTTCTGTTACTGCAATAGATACATGATTCTCCAAAAACGAAGGTACAGGCCATTTCCACATCATATGACCCATAGATAAATACATTAATAGTATTAAGAATACTAGAGAAGTAATCAGTCTCTTCTTTAATTTTGGTGTCTCATGATCGACTAAAGAATCATCTTTTACTTTTTTAACACCTTTTTCACTTGCACCATATCCAATATTCTCAATTGCCTGAATAATAGATTCAGAAGATGCTGTTCCTTCTACGCCCATAGAATTTGTGAGTAAAGAAACAGAACAGCTATCTACACCATTAATATGAGCTACAGTTTTTTCAATACGATTGGCACACGCTGCACAACTCATACCAGTAATATTATATTGTTTCATTTCATCACCTTCTGTAATACTTTCACTAATTCATCAATTGTTTCATCATGACCTTCTTTAATATCATCCACAACACATGTCTTAATATGCTTTGCAAGTAATTCTTTATTAAAACTATTCAAAGCTGCATTGACTGCAGAAACCTGAACAAGAATATCAGGACAATAAGCATCTTTTTCTACCATGCCTTCAATTCCTCGAATCTGACCTTCGATACGTTTGAGGCGGTTCATGAGTTTTTTCTTTTCTTCTTCACTACGATCCTTATGACGTTCACTGCAGCAGCAATCTTTTTTATCCATTATTTCACCTCCTGTTCCAATCATATACCCTGTAGGGGTATACGTCAAGCGATGTGATTGTTGTATAATGACCACAAGGAGAAATGAATTATGAAAACAAATAAACTCGTGCAGGGTGCACTCATCGCATCACTCTTTGGTGTCCTTGCAGTACTCAATACAATGACAGGTACGATGTTTGATAGCTTAATTGGCTATGGAATGGCTATTCCTATGGCTATTTATAGCTATAAGACAGGCCTTAAAGAAGCTTTAATGACTTCCGTTGCTTCCATGGTCATTGCCTTCCTGTTTGGAACACTCAGTTATGTATTAATTGTCCTCTCATCACTTGGTATGGGAACAGTTGTAGGGTTATGTTTAAAAAATAAAGCTAAGAAAGAAACAATGCTGGTGCTTGGTGCTACATTCTTCTTTTTATCTGACTTTTTATATTTCTATGTATTCTCAGGAGTACTAGGTATTAACTTACTCACTGAAGCAAAAGAAATGTATAACCAGATTATTGCGGCTGTGCCTTCTTTATCAAATGCTTTTACTTTCCAGAACTTCTATAATCTCATTCCACTCTCTATACTCATCATGTCATTCTTACAGAGTTATCTAGTCATGATGTTATGTGCACTATTCTTTAAACGCTTAAGAATACCTTTTGATATGAGTATTCATATTGCGACATTTAGATTCAGTCCTAAAATGGGCTATATTCTAGCAATCATGCTTGCAGGTAGTATGATTGCGAGACAATATTTTGGAAATGTTGTTATTGTACAATATATCTATTTTATTAGTATCTTAGGATTTATGGTGGATGGACTTGCTTTTCTCTCTTTTTATCTTATTATCAGAAACCATGGACGTTATTCTAACTTACTTATATTTTTAGTATTCATTCCGTTCCTACAGACACTATTAGTGATTCTAGGAATTATTGATATATTTGTTGAAATACGTCAAATACTGTATAATAAGTATCAATAAGGAGGGCCTCTACAATGACGAGAAAAGTTGCACAACTTAGAAATATCTTTGTTCTTTTACTCGTATTTATTACCTTTGCGACCTTTGCGGCTTTTGGTATATTTCATCAGGCTTGGATGCTTCGTCTTGCGATATTTGCGGTTATTACGAATGTAATCTACATATCGTTACTATTCTATATGGGCTACTTAATGGATCAAAACAGCTATTCAGTCAGTGATGCTTTAGGTATTGATGCAAAGAATGCTTTGATCTATGGTGGCGTAGGACTGATTCAATATGATGAAAACAGAAACATTACATGGGTTTCAGACTTCTTAAAGGCATTAAATATCAATATTGTAGGAATCAAGCTATTAGAATGGCAGCCTACACTTGCTAGTCTTTTTGATGATGAAGATGTCAAAACAATAGAAGTCAAAGGAAAGAAATTCGAAGTATATAATAGTGCGGATACAAGACTCATCTATATGAAGGATGTGACACAATATGTCTCTTTATCACAGGACTATGAAGATATGCAGGTATGCATGGGGTATATTACTGTGGATAACTATGATGAAATTATTGCGAATGTAGATGAATCACAGAAGGTAAAGATTCAAAATTTATGCCGTAGTACAATTACTGACTGGGCATATAAGAATGGTATGATCATTAGACGTTATCAGACAGGTAAATACATTGTCTTCTTTAATGAACGTATCTATAAGAAACTTATTGAATCTAAATTCTCTATTTTGGATGATTTCAAGAATGCGATAGAAGAATTAGATGTACTTATGACATTATCTATTGGTATTGGTAGAAGTACAAAGGTATTAAGAGAATTAGAAGAACTTGCTTCTTCAGCATTAAGCCTTGCTTATTCACGTGGTGGTGACCAGATTGCGATTAAGAGTGGTAAAGATCATGTACGTTACTTTGGTGGTAAAACAGATGCATTTGAAACATCTTCTAAAGTACGTTCTCGTATTATGGCACAGTCTCTTGCCGGTCTTATTAGTCGTTCACGTAATGTCTTAGTTATGGGACATAAGAACTCAGATTTGGATTCATTTGGTGCTTCTCTTGCGGCTGCGCGTATTGCAGAGAATTTAGGTAAGAAAGCCAATATCGTAATTGACTATGAATCTCTTGAAGAAAAAACAAAAGGTGTCGTAGAAATGTTGAGAAGTAATCCTGATTATAAGGGTTTAATGTTGACTATTTCAGAAGCACTTGAAAAAACTAATAAAGATACTTTATTAATCTGTGTAGATAACCATAAGGATTCATTGGCTATTAGCCGTTCAGTACTTGATAAAGTAAAAAACAAGGTCATTATTGACCACCATCGTCGTAGTGAAGAATTTATTTCTTCACCGGTTCTCACATACTTAGAACCATCTGCATCCTCTACAGTAGAATTACTTGTAGAACTATTTGACTACCAGCAACATGAAATTGAAATTTCATCACTTGATGCGACAGTTATGTATACGGGGATGCTAGTAGATACAAACTATTTCAGACAGCATGTGGGTACAAGAACATTCCAGTCAGCAGCTAAACTCAAAGAAGCACAGGCTGACTTAGCACTTGCATATGAATTATTAGAAGATTCATTTGAATGTATGAAAGAAATATTTGATATCACAGAATCAGCTTATCGTTATAAGGATAGATTCCTTATTGCGACAGGCAAAGATGACGAACTCAGTCGTTCTACTCTCGCAAAGGCTGCAAACCAATTAGTATATGTTTCTGGCATTTATGCTGCATTTGCGATAGGATATATATCTAAGAACACAGTGGCAATCAGCGCACGTAGTTCTAAGAAGATCAATGTCCAGATGATTATGGAAGATCTTAATGGTGGTGGTCATTTCTCTATGGCTGCCTGTCAGATTGAAAATGTGACGATCGAAGAAGCAAAAGAGAGATTAGAACATGCAATAGATGCATATTTGGAAGATAGGGGTGTATAAATATGAAAGTTATTTTATTAGAAGATGTGAAAAAAGTTGGTAAGAAGGGTGAAATCGTTAATGTATCTGACGGTTATGGACAGAACTTCTTAATTAAGAATGGTAAAGCTTTAATGGCAACAGAAACAGGTAAGAAGATTGTTGCTCAGCAGGAAGAAGAAAAGAAACAGGAAGACTTAAAGAAGAAAGAAGAAGCTCAGGAACTTGCAAAGAAGCTTGAAACTATTGTGGTAGAATTCAAAGTAAAGACTGGTAAGGATGGTAAGAGCTTTGATCATGTTTCTACAAAACATATCGCAAAGAAATTATTAGAAGAACATGGTATTAAGATTGATAAGAGAAAGTTCATCAATGCATATCCAGTAGGTGCTTTAGGAACTACTAAGTTGAAGATTGAACTTTATAAAGGTGTTATTGCGACTATCAATGTTCATCTATCTGAAAAATAAGGTGAATACTTATGGATACAAGAGAACTCCCTCATGACTTAGAGGCAGAACGTGCTTTGTTAGGGGCGATGTTGATTGATAAGAACGCATGTAATGATGTCATCAACATGGCAACACCTCAGGATTTCTATCTTGATGCGCATCGACTGATTTTTACAGGTATGAAGTTCCTTCATGACGGTAATAAACCAATTGATGCCACTACAGTGACTGATTATTTAATTAACCAGAAGATATTAGAAAAAGTAGGTGGAGTAGACTACTTATTGGTACTTGCGAATTCAGTACCAACAGTCGCTCATACAACACATTATCTTCAGATATTAAATGAGAAGTCATTACTTAGAAGACTTATTAAAGAAGCTACAAACATCGTACAAGATGCTTATGGTGAAATTACTGATATTAATGATTTTATTGATACAGTAGAAAAAGATGTCTTAGAAGTCACTAGAGATAGAAATGCCGGGGAATTCAAGACAATTGAAAGTGTTGTACAGAATGTCACAGCCAGAATGAATCTCCTTCAGAAAAATGGTGGAGTTGTCTCTGGTGTAAAGACAGGCTATAAAGAGTTAGATAAATTAACATCAGGCTTTCAGCCAGGTGATTTAGTTATTCTTGCAGCTAGACCTTCTGTAGGTAAAACAGCTTTTGCCTTGAATATTGGTTTTAACTCATCACTTAATAGTGAAGAAGCTGTCGCAATATTTTCACTAGAAATGCCTGCTGAACAGCTTGTAACCAGATTAATATGTTGTGCAGGATCTATTGATAACGATAAATTAAAAACAGGTGCGATTTTAAAAGAGAATGCGAATAAATATTATGCAGCAGCAGATCGTGTCACACGTTGTAATTTATATATTGATGATACACCAGCTGTTAAGATTGGTGAAATTGCAGCTAAATGCAGAAGACTACAAAGAGAACAGGGATTAAAGATGGTTATTATCGATTACCTCCAGTTAATCTCTGGTCCATCTTCATCAAGAGAATCAAGACAGCAGGAAGTATCTGATATCTCTAGACAGTTAAAAGCACTAGCAAGAGAATTAAAGTGTCCTGTTATTGCCTTATCACAGCTTTCTCGTCAGGTTGAACAGCGTAAAGGAAAACCAATGTTGTCCGACTTAAGAGAATCAGGAGCTATCGAACAGGATGCCGATATTGTAGCCTTCCTTCATCGTGAAGACTATCAGAACAAAGAAAAAGAAGCAGAAACAAACGGCTTAACAGAAATTGTTGTGGCTAAGCACAGAAATGGTGCAACAGCCGATATCAGCCTTGTATTTGAAAAACAATACTCGCGTTTCTCAGATTACTATACAGGTCCAGAAAACCAGAATAGTGGTGAAGGACTAAGAATTTAAAAGCAGTGGCTCATGAGCCACTGCTTATTTTCTTGGTCTGAATTGTATTTTTTTCTGATTCTCAAATTTAATAGGTTTTTCTACTATTTCATGACAATGACGACAACGTGGTTCATAGGCTTCCTTAGCACCTACTAAGACAATAGGATCATTAAAAGAAGCAGGTTTACCATTAATAATACGCTGTGTTCTAGTGGCTGGTGCACCACATTTTGCACATACTGCAGTTAGCTTAGTCACGAACTCAGCACGTGTTAATAAATCGGGTAAGACACCAAATGGTTCACCACGGAAATCTTTATCTAAACCAGCAACCATTACACGTAATCCACTATCTGCAAGATACTCACAGATATCAACAACATCTTCATCAAAAAATTGTACTTCATCAATCGCTACAACATCTGTATCATAATTTACATGATTAAGTATTTCCTTTGCTTCACTGATGACAATACAAGGTACTTTACTTCCTGCATGTGAAGCAATTTCAGTTGTAGAATAACGATCATCAATCTTTGGCTTAAATACAAGAATATTCTTTCTTGCATAAGACAATACATTAATACGACGAATTAATTCTTCAGTTTTCCCTGCAAACATACATCCACAGATGACTTCTATCCATCCTTCACGATATTGATTATACATTTAAAACCTCCTAAAAGTTCACATAGATTTCATATACTCACTGTATTATACAATTGTAGAAAAGAAAAGCCATAAAAAATTTTCCCTTAATCCCATTAAAAAGAGTCGGTCATCATTCCGACTCTTTTTGTTAGTTTAATTCATTAATGACTTCATCAAGAGAATCTAATATTTTATATGTCTTATTTGCATATTCTTCTGTAGGATATTTCATATCAGGGATACAGATTACTTTAATACCAGCTGAAGAAGCTGCCTGAATACCTGCTTCACTATCTTCTAATACAATCGCTTCATCAGTCTTTACACCAAGCTTTTCACATGATTTTAAGAAGACTTCAGGATGTGGTTTACCATGAGTTACTTCATCCCCACAAATTGAGTCATCGAAATATTGTGTAATATGAGCCTGTGCAAGAATAGTATCGACACGATCACGATTAGAAGAAGTAGCCACAATAGTCTTATAACCATTTTCTTTTAAATAATTAAGAAGCACTAATAAACCTTTCTTAACTGGTACACCTTCTGTTTCAAAACGTTTAGCCATTAAAGCATGTACATCTTTAATGACACTTTCAATTGGGAAATCTTGACCATAAGTACTATAGAATCTTTCATAAATTCCTTTAATAGGTTTACCTAATAATGTTTTATAAAATGTTTCATCCATTGTTAAATTCATTGGTTTTAAGATTTCCTGATAACATTCAAAAGTCACTCTTTCAGAATCAATCATCAAACCGTCCATATCAAAAATAACTGCTTTAATCATATTTACAAACCTCCAATTTATATATTCAAGTATATAAGAAATAGAAAGCGTCTTCAATTAATTGCGAAAAATAATTGAATATATTATAATGGGTACGATTTGGAACAATTAACAAATTTATTAGATGAAATCAATATTATTAAAAGAAAGGATAGAAGATGAATACACTATTAGAAAGACTACAGACAGTAGAAAAAAGATATGAAGAATTAACACAGATCCTTATGGACCCATCTATCGCGAATGATATTCAGAAGATGACACAGGCTTCTAAAGAACAGGCTTCTTTAGAAAAGGCTTATAACTTATATAAAGAATACAAGGCTTTATTAGATGGTATTGAAGAAGCCAAAGAATTATTAAATGAAAATGATCCTGAAATCAAAGAAATGGCTAAGATGGAATTAGAAGAATTAGAAAAGAAACAGCCAATCATGGAACATGATATCCAGATTGAATTAATTCCTAAGGATCCAAATGATGAAAAGAACGTAGTAATGGAAATCCGTGGTGCAGCCGGAGGAGATGAAGGTAATATCTTCGCAGGTGACTTATTTAGAATGTATTCTAAGTATGCTGAATCACAGGGATGGAAGATTGAAATTGAAGATGCTCAGCCTTCTGAAGCTGGAGGATATTCACTTGTATCATTTATTATCAAGGGTACTGGTGTATATTCTAAGATGAAGTTTGAATCTGGTTCACATCGTGTACAGCGTGTGCCTAAGACTGAAACACAGGGACGTGTTCATACATCAACTGCCACAGTATTAGTTATGCCAGAAGCAGAAGAAGTAGATCTCGATATTGATCCAAAGGATTTAAGAGTTGATACTTATCGTTCATCTGGTGCTGGAGGACAGCATATCAATAAGACTGACTCTGCTGTACGTATTACACATATTCCAACAGGAATTGTGGCAACAAGCCAGGATGGCCGTTCACAACATGATAACCGTGCTAAGGCTATGCAGTCATTACGTACAAGACTTTATGAAGCTAAATTAAGAGAAGAAGAAGAAAAACTAGGAAACGAACGTCGTAATAAGATTGGTTCAGGTGACCGTGCTGAAAAGATCAGAACATATAACTATCCTCAGAACCGTGTCACTGACCATCGTATTGGTTTAACTATTCAGCAGTTAGATCGTATTATGGAAGGTAAATTAGAACCAATCATTGATGCATTAATCAATGAAGATCAGAGATTAAAACTTCTAGGAGAAGAAGAATAAGTGCTATTAGGTGAATTACTTAAACATGCACATGATTTAATTGATGATCCACATACAAATATCCCTGAAAGACTCTATGAAGATCTCACAGGAGATGCTTATTATCAACTATTGTTGAAGAGGGAAGAGCCTGTTGAAGAGGCTCTTCTTATGCAATATAAGGATTATTTGGATAGATATTTAAAGGGTGAACCTTATCAGTATATTATCGGAAAAGAATATTTTTATGGTAGAGAGTTTGATGTCAATCCAAGTGTTTTGATTCCTCGTTATGAAACAGAAGAACTTGTAGAAAAGGTTTTATCTTATATAAAACCAGGAATGGTTGTGGCAGATATAGGTACAGGCTCAGGCGCTATTGCAGTCACATTAGCTTGTGAATCTAAGGCAAATCTATATGCAGTAGATATCTCTAAAGAAGCTCTTAAAACAGCATCTCATAATGCGAAGAAGCATGAAGCTTCTGTCACATTTTTAGAAGGAGACTTATTACAGCCTCTTATAGATCGAGATATTCACGTAGATATTCTTGTCTCTAATCCACCTTATATTGATTATGATGAAGTATTAGATCCTCGTGTAGTGGATCATGAACCACATCTTGCATTATTTGCGGATGATCATGGTTATGCATGTTATGAAAATATATTTAAACAAGCTCCTTCAATATTAAAGGAGAAAGCGATTCTTGCATTTGAAATTGGATATAATCAAGGAGAAAGAATGAAACATCTTGTTCCTCTCTATTTCCCGAATGATACATTTGAAGTCATCAAGGATATCAATGGAAAGGATAGAATGTTGTTCATTTATCATAACTATGAAAATATTTGAAACTGAACGTCTTACAATTAGAACACTTGATGAGAATGATATTGATCGTCTTGTAGAATATCGCAGTAAAAAGACTGTGTCTCAGTATCAATCCTGGAATAGATATACAAAAAGAGATGCGGTGAAACTTATCAAGAAGTGTAAAGATACTGTAATAGAGCATAAAAAAGGGTCTATGCAGTTTGGTATTACAATCAAAGGAAGCCAGCATCTTATTGGTGATTTACATATAGAAATCATGGCACCTCATACATTCTCTATTGGTTATACGTTGGACGATGTTTTCTGGAATAATGGCTTTGGCACTGAAGCGGTACTCGGACTCTTAAGTTATATGTATGAAGAACATGGTTTCTTCAAATGTATTGCCTATATCTATAAACAGAATGAAAAATCAAGACATCTCTTAAAGAAGATTGGTTTTAAGAAGTTTGATGAATCTTTCTTTTATGGGGATGAAGGATATATTTTTGACCTCGGCAACTTACAAAACATATATTTTGTGCTACAATAACAGATACGAGGTGGAACTATGATTAAAGAATATATTAAGAAGTATAGTAAAGCATCTATCATCACATCAGTGATTATGATTATTGCTTCAGTATTGTTGATTGTTTTCCCAAAGACAATGTTGGATATTGTGGTTTATGTGATTTCAGGCGCATTATTTGTGGATGGTCTCATTCATCTTGTGACTTACTTTGCGTTAACTCATGATATGCGTATCTTTTCTAATGATTTATTAGAAGGTATTCTCGCATTACTAGCAGGCGTTTTTGTTGCATTCAATGCTGATGCATTCATTAGTGCACTCACAATGATCATTGGCTTATGGATTGTGATCAAAGGCTTATTAAACTTACAGCTTTCATTCCAGTTGCAGCAGATTATTGAATTCAATTGGTTCTGGATTTTCTTATGTGCTGTATTATGTGTTGCATTAGGCGTATTTATTATTGTACATCCTATCGATATGGCTATTGGTTTAACTATGGCTGAAGGTATTGTATTATTAGTTACTGAAGTATTGAGTCTTATTCAGACAATCTATGTCTTACATAAGCTCAATCATTCTAAAATGTCTAGATCATATATTAATTAAAAAGTACCATCACGGTACTTTTTTCATAAAGGAGACAACATGCTGAATACATCATTATTAGACAAAAAAAAGAAATATCTTCTAGGTGTATCAGGTGGTCCTGATTCTATGGCACTTCTTGATATGATGCATGAATATTCAATCTGTGTCGCTCATGTAAACTATAATCTTCGAGATGATACAGAAGAAGATTATAAGGTAGTACATGACTATTGTATAGCACATTCTATTCCTTTTTATTATAAGGAATTTACACCGGATGATTATGTGAGAGGAAATTTTCAAAGTGTTGCAAGAGATATGCGTTATGCTTTTTATCAAGAAGTATATAAAATGGAACACTGTGATGCATTATGCTTAGGACATCAAAAGGATGATGTGATTGAAACTATTTATATGCACTTGGAACGTGACTCTCATCCTGATTATTTAGGTATCCAGGAAGTCTCTCATCGCTTAGGTATGACTATTATCAGACCATTACTTCATGTGACTAAACAAGATCTACGTGATTATTGTGATGATCATCATATTTCATTTCATGATGACTATACTAATTTCCAAACAGAGTTCACAAGAGACCGTATCCGTAATACAATCTTAAATCAATATACAGACTCACAAAAAGAAGAACTCTTGAAAAAGGGTGAAGAATACAATAAGAAACAGGCATTAAAAAAACAAGAAGTAGACAAATACCTCACTGAACCACTTGATTATACATTAGTTCCAAAAGAACTTCTTCCTGATGTACTCTATGCTTTATTAAAGAAACATATAGAAGTATCTAAGATTTCTCATCATCTCATTGATGAAATCATCCATCAGATTCAATCCTCTAAACCTAATATTCAAATGCCTATTGGTGTTAATGAGGAGTTCATAAAAGAATATAATAATGTATACATTCGTAAATCTATAAAACAAGTAGATTATACGTATAGAATAGATCATAGACAGAACTTCGACTGTCCTTATTTCAAGGTTCGCACGCAGGGAGAAATGAATGATGGTATCCCTGTCAAGGATGAAGACTTTCCACTCACCATTCGTAATATGAGACCAGGCGATCGTATGGAAACAGCAGGGGGCACTAAAAAGGTTTCTAGACTCTTTATTAATGCGAAAATTCCCTTACCATTACGACGTTATTGGCCAGTTGTATTAGATTGCCGTGGAAATATTCTTTTGGTCCCGGGAATTGCGAAAAACAAGGAGTATTTGTCTATCAATCCAGATTTGTTTGTGATAAAATAACAACGACTATACTAGGAGGTACGGTTCAATGCATAAGGACATGAAAGAAATATTATTTACACAGGAACAGATTTCTGAACGCTGTAAAGAATTAGGCGCACAGATCTCAAAAGATTATGAAGGTAAGAAGATTCTTCTTATTGGTCTTTTAAAGGGATCTATTCCATTCCTAGCAGAACTTTCTAAATATATTGAGGGCGATGTATATTTTGATTATATGTCAGTCAGCAGTTATAAAGGAACTGAATCTGGAACTATTCATATTAAGAAAGACGTTGATATCGATGTCAAAGGTATGGATGTATTAATCGTAGAAGACATCCTTGATACAGGTAAAACATTGGATACTGTTACACATATGTTGAAAGATCGTGGTACAGCATCTTGCGAAATCGTTACTATGCTTGATAAACAGGAAGCAAGAAAGTATCCTGTACAGGCTAAGTATGTTGGTTTCCCTGTACCAGAATTATTCGTGGTTGGTTATGGTCTTGATTTTGATCAGAGATTTAGAAACCTACCATATATTGGTGTCTTAAAAGAAGAATGTTACCAGTAAGGAGTTTATGATGAAGAAGAATAACAAAACATTATTTAAAGCTATTCTTCCTTGGGTCATCGTATTATTATTGTTGAGTTCATTATTCCCATTCTTATTGAATAATGGCGGTAGTAAAGAATTAACTTATTCACAATTCATGACAGTAGTAAAAGATAAAAAGATAACTAACGTGACTATTACACCTAATAGTTTTGTAACCAAGGTCGAAGGTAGCTACAAGAAGAACTCTAAGGGCGATAAAGTGAACTTTACAACTATCGTTCCTAAGACAGACAAAGAATTAGATTCATTAACACAGGTTCTTGAAGACAAGAATGTCAAGATTAAGGTCACTGATTCAGAAAGTGATAACATGATCTGGAATATACTAGGTTCCATCCTTCCATATGTAATATTGTTTGGTGGTATGTTCTGGGTATTCAAGAATTTCAATGGTGCTGCAGGAGGCAACAATAAAGCCTTTGAGTTTGGAAATTCTCGCGCTAAGCTAGAAAGAAATTCTAAGACTCGTTTTACAGATGTTGCAGGTGCAGATGAAGAAAAAGAAGAATTAACAGAACTTGTTGCATTCTTAAAGAACCCTAAGAAGTTTACTGAAATGGGTGCTAAAATTCCTAGAGGTGTTCTATTAGTAGGTCCTCCAGGTACAGGTAAAACATTATTAGCACGTGCTGTTGCAGGTGAAGCAAACGTTCCATTCTATTCTATTTCTGGTTCAGAATTCGTAGAAATGTTCGTTGGTGTTGGTGCTGGCCGTGTAAGAGATATGTTTAAGAAGGCAAAAGAAAATGCGCCTTGTATCATCTTTATTGATGAAATTGATGCCGTAGGTCGTCAGAGAGGTACTGGTGTTGGTGGTGGACACGATGAACGTGAACAGACATTAAACCAGTTACTTGTAGAAATGGATGGTTTTGAAGGTAACGAAGGTGTTATTATCCTTGCAGCTACTAACCGTGCAGATGTTCTTGACCCTGCTTTATTACGTCCAGGCCGTTTTGATAGACAGATCAGAGTATCTAACCCTGATAAGCGTGCAAGATCTCAGATCTTGAAGGTTCATGCAAGAAATAAACATTTTGCGCCAGATGTTGATTTTGATAACATCGCTCAGCGTACTCCTGGATTCTCAGGTGCAGAACTTGCGAACGTATTAAATGAAGCAGCATTACTTGCAGTAAGAAGCGGTCATCAGATGATCACATTAAGTGATGTCGATGAAGCGATTGATAGAGTAATTGGCGGTCCAGCTAAGAAGTCTAGAAAATATACTGAACATGAAAGAAAGCTTGTTGCTTATCATGAAACTGGACATGCGATTATTGGTTTGACATTAGAAGATGCCAACCAGGTACAGAAAGTCACAATTGTACCACGTGGTGATGCAGGTGGATATAACTTGATGACTCCTAGAGAAGAAACTTACTTCTCAACTAAGAAACAGTTACTTGCAACTATTACAGGTTATATGGGTGGTCGTACGGCTGAAGAAATCTTCTTCGGTGATGTATCATCAGGTGCTCATAACGATATTGAACAGGCTACACGTATTGCTCGTATGATGGTTACAGAACTTGGTATGAGTGAACTTGGTCCAATTAAGTATGACAGTGGTGATAATGCAGTATTCTTAGGTCGTGACTATTCACAGTTAAGTAATACACATTCTGGTCAGATTGCATTTGAAATTGACCAGCAAGTACGTAAAATCATCGAAACAGCACATGCTCAGGCAACTGAAATCATCAACAATAATAAAGATAAAATGGATATTATTGCGAATGCATTGCTTGAAAATGAAACATTGAATCATGAACAGATTCAGTCTTTATATAACACTGGTAAAATGCCAGAAACATATGATGGAACAGAAGAACATGTTGAATCTAACGATGACAACAATAACACTCCTGAACCACCTAAGGCTGATCCAGAAGATGATTTACTAGATGAAATGAAATAAGCGCTTTGCGCTTATTTTCATTTGGGAGGTAATAAAATGCAGCGTAGATTTATGGTAAGACTATTAGTAGGTATTATTGTCATTAGTATGATTTTGCCTCTAGTAAGCTATTTTGCGATAGGGAGATGAGATAAATGAAAGATTATTTAGTACGTGGACTCGTTAATTCAAAGAACTGTCGTGTTTTTGCCTGTACAACAACTAACCTTACAAATGTTGCACAGCAGAATCATAACTTATGGCCTTGTGCAAGTGCTGCACTTGGACGTATGATGGCAGTCACTTTAATGATGGGTGCTATGAATAAGAATAAAGAAAAGATGACAGTAGTCATCAATGGTGGTGGACCAATCGGTACAATGCTTTGTACAACAAATTCTGATGGTAAGATCAAAGGATTTGTATCTAATCCAGAAGTTCACTATACATACAATGATACAGGTAAGCTTGCAGTAGGATTATGTGTAGGTAATCAGGGTACTATCCAGGTCACTCGTGATATGGGATTAAAGGAACCTATTACATCTAGTTCTCCATTACAGACTGGTGAAATTGGTGATGATTTCTCTTATTACTTCATGTTATCAGAACAGGTACCATCAGTTGTTGCAGTAGGTGTTCTTGTAGAAGAAGACAATACTGTAAGAAGTGCAGGTGGTTATATTATTCAGTTATTACCAGAAGCAACTGAAGAAGATATTGCGTATATTGAAGATAAGATTAAGAATACACCACCAGTATCACAGTTATTAGATGAAGGACATACTCCAGAAGAAATCTTAAAGATGATCTTTGAAGATGTTGAAATCCTAGATACACAGGATTTATCATTTGAATGTGATTGTAGTAAAGAAAAGATGGGAGAAGCCTTAGCTACACTTCATATAAAAGATCTAGAAGATATGATTAATGAAGATCATGGCTGTGAGATTACTTGTCAGTTCTGTAATACACATTATCAGTTCAGTGAAGATGAATTAAAGGAAATACTTAAAAAACGCCAGTAAAATGGCGTTTTTTTTACACTGTCTGGTATTATACAAAGATCAGTTAACATATATCATGGAAGGGAATAGAATTGAATAATTGATCTTTTTAGAATTGTATGACAGTTTCCTCCTTTCAATAACTAGTATAGAAGATAAATTTATACTAAATATCTGTATATTATGGAGAAATATGTGTCGCATTAATGAAGTGCTTTGACTGGACATTCTTTTGTACATTCATAACAAAGAATACAGTCAGTACCGTTTTTACGTCTACGTGATTCATTGTTGACTTCTACATTCATTGGACATAACTTTAAACATTTAAAACATACAAAAAGGAGCAGGGAACACCTGCTCCTTATGTCCTATTAGTAAAATAGGGAAGGGAAATGAAAACGATATATATATTATTGAAAGGATCGGGAACTTCCTTTCACAACTCATAGTATAAAGATAATTTATCTTTGTATTGTGTCAGGAATATGGTATATTTTGTGATGGTGATTAAAAAATGTTGAAAATTGGAAACGTAGAAATAAAACATCCTATTATCATGGCTCCTATGGCAGGTATCACAAATGTCGCTTACCGTAGACTTGTAAAAGAGTTTGGTGCAGGACTTGTGGTATCTGAAATGGTCAGTGATAAAGCGTTATGTTATGGAAATCAAAAGACAATTGATATGCTTGCAGTAGGCGAAGACGAACACCCTATGAGTATGCAGATTTTTGGTGGTGAAGTAGAGACTATGGTTAAAGCCGCCAAGTTTGTAGAGGAACATTCTGATTGTGATATTATTGATATTAATATGGGATGTCCTGTAAATAAGGTATTAAAGGCTCATGCAGGCAGTTATTTAATGCAGTATCCAGAACTTGCATATGATATTGTGAAGGCTGTCGTAGAAGCAGTGAATGTACCAGTGACTGTTAAGATGCGTATCGGTTATGATATGAAGCATATTAACTGTGTAGAAATGGCACAATTAATGGAAAAAGCAGGTGCAAGTGCAGTAGCTATTCATGGTCGTACACGTTCACAGATGTATGAAGGACATGCAGATTGGTCATGGATTAAAAAAGTAAAAGAAGCAGTCAGCATTCCAGTTATTGGGAATGGTGATGTCAGAACACCTGAAGATGCGAAAAGAATGATGGAAGAAACAGGCTGTGATGCTGTCATGGTTGGTAGAGGTGCTTTAGGTAATCCATTTGTGATTCGTAGAATGGTGAAATATCTAGAAGAGGGTATTCTAGAAGAAGAACCAGACTATCATGCACGTATTCAGTTATGTATTGATCATGCCCATCGTTTAGTAAAAACGGAAGGTGAAAAGAATGCGATTAGACAAATGCGTGGGCAGGCACCTTGGTATGTTAAAGGGTTAAGAGGTTCAGCAAAAATCAAGAATCATTTAACACAGATGAATACATTAGAAGAATTAGAAACAATTCTAAAAGATTTTGAGAAAGAACTAGAAGGTGAGTAATCATCTTCTTTTTTGTTTTATAATAGAATAAAGGAGATGATTTTATGTCTGTACTTTATGCAATGTGTGTCCCTCATCCTCCATTAATTATTCCTGAAATAGGTCAAGGAGAAGAGAAAACTATTAGTAACACAATACAATCTTATGAATCCATTATGAAATATGTATCTACTCTTCCAATAGAAACAGTGATTGTGATCAGTCCTCATGCAATCGCCTATAGTGATTATATTCATATTTCTTCTGGTAAACATGGATCAGGAGACTTTAGTCAGTTTCATGCAGGAAATGTAAGAATAGAAGTGGATTATGATACAGAACTTGTAAAGAAGATCACTCAATTTGCTAAGAAGCATCAAATATTTGCAGGAACATTAGGAAAAGATGATGATTTAGATCATGGCACAATGATTCCTCTTTATTTCTTAAATAAGTATCTAAAGGACTATAAAGTTGTAAGAATAGGAATATCTGGTTTATCTCCTCTTACTCATTATCGCTTTGGACAATGTATTAAAGAAGCAGTGGGAGATAAGAATGTTTTATTAATTGCGAGTGGTGATTTGTCTCATTGTTTAAAAGAGGATGGTCCTTATGGCTATAAAGAAGAAGGACCGCTTTTTGATCATGATATTATTACAGCATGGAAGAATAGTGACTTTATGCGTTTTCTAACATTTGATCCCATTTTTACTGAAGCAGCTGCTGAATGTGGACTCAGATCATTTCAAATTATGGCAGGTGCTTTAGATCAAAAAAAGATTAAACCACACTATTATTCTTATGAAGGACCATTTGGAGTAGGTTATGGCATATGTGGTTTTGAAATATGTGGTGAAGATTTAACACGTGATATAGGAAACCAATATAAAAAGAAAATGCAGGAAGAAGTTAAGAAGATCAAAGAACATGAAGATGACTATGTCAGACTGGCTAGAACCACAATAGAACATTATGTAAAAGAAAAAGTAGAAATCATGCCAGAAGTCACAGACGAGATGAAAAGACGTGCAGGTGTCTTTGTATCTATTCATGAAGAAGGGCGTTTAAGAGGCTGTATTGGTACCTTTATGCCTGTTCAGGATAATATTGCCTTAGAAATAGTACATAATGCGATCAGTGCATGTAGTGAAGATCCACGCTTTGATCCTATTACAGAAGAAGAATTAGATAATCTTATTATCTCAGTCGATGTATTAGGGAAAATAGAAGCCGTAGAAGATATCAGTACATTAGATCCTCGTATCTATGGTATTATAGTATCCCATGGCTCTAAAAGAGGTTTACTCCTACCTTCTCTAGAGGGTGTGGATACAGTGACTGATCAGATTCAGATAGCTTGTCATAAGGCAGGTATTCATGAAGGAGAGAAGATCAAGATAGAAAGATTCAAGGTGATCAGACATGATTAGATGTGATTTATGTCCTCATCATTGTGTATTAAAAGAAGGACAGACAGGATTCTGTCATCAAAGAATCAATAAAGAAGGAAGCATAGTGCTTAAAGACTATGGTGCTATTACATCACTGTCTTTAGATCCTATTGAAAAGAAACCTCTCTACCATTTCTATCCTGAAACACAGATATTATCTGTCGGTTCTTATGGCTGTAATATGAAATGTCCTTTCTGTCAGAACTACACCATATCGCAGGATAAAGGTTCTTCTATACAGGTGCATACAACACCTGAAAAACTTGTAGAAGTCGCCTTAGATTTAAAAAAAGAAGGGAATATTGGTATTGCGTTTACTTATAATGAACCACTGATCAGCTATGAGTTTATTTATGATACTTTTGTATTATGTAAGAAGCATGAATTAAAGACTGTTCTTGTTTCTAATGGAATGATAGAAGAGAAATATATAAAGGAGTTATCTCATTTAGTAGATGCATGGAATATTGATTTAAAGGGATTTAGAGAAGATATCTATAAGAAACTCTCTGGTGATTTAGAAACAGTAAAGAAGAGTATTCAAATAGCTTCATCAAGTCATCTAGAAGTCACTTCTTTGATTGTACCTGGTATCAATGATAGTCTCAAAGATATGGAAGAAGAAGCAAAGTGGTTAGCGTCTATTGACCCGAATATTGTGTTACATGTCACACGCTATTTTCCCAAGTATCATTATCATGAATCTCCTACATCTATAGAACTTATTGACCAAATGGTAGAAGTAGCTAAGAAATATTTGAAGAATGTATATAGAGGTAATTGTTAGATGTTTAATGAAGAAAAAATTAAAAGCTTTAGTACAACAGATATGCGTATATATAACTATATATTGAAGCACAGCATTCAATTCCCTTATATGAGTATAAGAGAACTCGCAGATGAAATTCCTACATCTACAGCCTCCATTATGCGCTTTGTGAAAAAGATGGGATATGACAGCTTTCCGGAATTAAAATATGCTTATAAGAAAGAAGAAAAAGAAGTCTCTCTTCATATGGTCAATGACCTAGATGAAACTATCGACTGTTTAAAGAAGTTCAATACCCCTTATTATCAGGATTTATTCAAAGAAGTAGCCTATATACTTGGTAATGCGAACATGATTATTTTTGATGGCATGGGAGATTCGGGTAAGATTGCGGAATATGCAGCAAGACGCTTTTCTACCAATGGTTTCTTTAGTGCAGCCTTAACAGATCCTTATCAGGGGGTATCTATGGATGGCACAAATATTGTGGTTGTCATGTTATCTGTTTCAGGAGACACACCGGAACTTATTAGAAAAGCCAATGGCTATAAGCAGGCGGGAAGTACTTTAATCACAATTACTGTTTCTGATGATAATACACTTGTGAAAATGAGTGATTATCATATCAGCTACTATATTAATGATGTAAGAACAGGTGAGATGTCTCATACTACGCAGGTACCTGCATTAAGTATTATTGAAATACTTTCTAATATGACATTGCATATGTGTTACAATACGTTACAACAGTGAAACGTTTTGCAGATAATGCATACTATTCAAGAAGGGCTTCCAGCCAATGTCATTAAGTTAAGAATTGACAGCTATCAAGGCATACAAACAAAATGTATGCCTTTTTGTGCGACAGGCAGTCGCTTATATGTCATGTCAACAGGGGCATGACATTTTCTG
>OCPT01000358.1_pt1 | contig 38082 bp, 31 predicted proteins | sample 1538741 | NCBI WGS metagenome assembly OCPT01 (sample SAMN04571723, study PRJEB22368) | human gut metagenome | biome: human gut; material: stool | host: Homo sapiens | place: Luxembourg | collected 2012-12-06 | reverse complement strand
GCTCCTAAAAATCCAGTTCGCTTGCACATATTGCCTTCGGCACTTCCCCCGAAGGGGGAAGCAAGACGTTACGTAGTTAACGATTTCCTTAACTTAACAGTCTTCCCCGCTTGGGTAATGCTGACGATACGAGAAGAACGCTCTCCGCAGTCCTTCGGACATTCCTCCCCGCTGCGAACTCGTTGAAGAGGGATACACCGAAGAAAGCGGATGGATGGCAGCGATCTGAAAACGAGTGAGAAACCATCCGCTCCCCGTTTCGTCATCCCGAGCGCAGCCGAGGGATCTTTCTGGCAGACCCATAAACGGCCGACGTGATACAGCAGGAAAACGAAACACAAAGACATCGATTTTCATTTTCACACTGACATGGATAACCGCAGGGCAAGGAAGATTTCTCGACTTCGCTCGAAATGACGTTACGAGAAAGCCGCCTGCTGCCAATGTCCCCCTTTCCGATTATACTCTGCGACGATACGAGAAGAACGCTCTCCGCAGTCCTTCGATCATTCCTCCCCGCTGCGAACTCGTTGAAGAGGGACACACCGAAGGAAGCGGATGGATGGCAGCGATCTGAAAACGAGTGAGAAACCATCCGCTCCCCGTTTCGTCATCCCGAGCGCAGCCGAGGGATCTTTCTGGCAGACCCATAAACGGCCGACGTGATACAGCAGGAAAACGAAACACAAAGACATCGATTTTCATTTTCACACTGACATGGATAACCGCAGGGCAAGGAAGATTTCTCGACTTCGCTCGAAATGACGTTACGAGAAAGCCGCCTGCTGCCAATGTCCCTCTTTCCGATTATACTCTACAATGAATCCACCTTTCCTTAGCGCGCAAAAACCGCAGCAACAACGTCGCTGCGGTTTTTTATTCCTACTCCCTTATTCCTAGTCCCTAGCCACTAGTCACAAGCCACCAGTCCCTAGTCACTTCTTATGCTTCACGATATACTCTTTCAGATCCGCATGGAGGATCTTCTTATAACTCTCCACCCCCGGCTGGTCATAGGCATTGACGCCCGCAAGCGCCCCCTCGTAGGCGATCGTGAGGAAGAGAAAATACATGAGCGCCCCCACATGGAAAGGCGTACACCTTCTCATGATGAGATCACAGCTCATGCGGCCATCATGGGCCAGCGCCTCCTCATCCGAGCGCTGCGCCGCACGCATCATGTAGGAAAGCGGGACCGGACCGCGCTCTTTTCCCTCATCACAGAGGACATCCGCGTCTTCCCGCGATTCCCTGACCGTGATGAACTGCACGAGCTTATTCCGTTTCCCCTCCTGATGCTCCTGCGTCAACGAATGCATATCCGTCGTCCCCACCGCCGCGACCGGGATACGGCCATAGTGGATCTCTTCCCCGGAGACCGTGAGCGCCTTGCCCAAAGACTCACCCAGAAGCTGTGCATACCACCAGCCGAGTGAGCGGAGATTGTCCCCATACGGCATGATGATCTCCGCATCGACACCATGATTCTTCCGCGCCAGATACTTACGGACCGCCAGCTGCAACGCCGGATTCTCCGAAAGCGAAAAACTGCGGCAAGCCTCTTCCGTCATCCTCGCCCCCGCCAGGAAATCCCGGATATCGATCCCCGAAAGCATCGCAAAGACCAGCCCCACCTGAGAGAAAACGCTGAAACGTCCACCGATGCCATCCGGCACCGTGAAGCACGGCCAGCCATTCTTCTCCGCCAGAGGACGCAGCGCCCCTTTCTCCTTGTCCGTCACCGCGATGACGCTCACCTCGCAGAACTTCCCCAGCATCTCACGCAGCGCCCGCTCTGCCATGACCGGCTCCAAAGTCGTCCCGGACTTCGAATTCACGACCAGCAGCACCTTGTGCTTCCACCACGCTGTCTGCGAGCTCCGCCGGATACGGTCCACCAGCGAGAGAAGACTCACCGGATCCAGATTTTGCCCCGCAAAATACAGCTGCGGATACCCGTGGCGCTCCTCCTTCGTCATCAGATTCCAGTACTGTCCACAGAAAAGATCAAAAAGCACCTGATTTCCAAGATACGAGCCCCCGATACCGATCGACACCACGATATCCTGCTCCTTCGCCAGCTTCGAGAGAGCAAGCAACCTCTCCCTCTCCTCTTTGGAGATCAGGATCTCTTCCTCCAGAAGATACGGCAGATGCGGGAAAAGCACGAGACTGCCGTCCGGCCCCTTCCCGCTCTTCCGAAGCCGCTCCACAGAAAGCGCCGCCTCACGGATGCGCTCCTTGCAGGCATCGATCTCCTCCTCCGTGATCCCCCAGCCCTCGCCGGAAAAATGCGTCATATCGATGGTTAATTCATCCTGAAAATGCATACATACACCCCTGCTTCACCGGGCAGCCCATAGCTGCCTATCATTTATTGACAATTATTATATCATGTTTTTGTCCTGCACGGTAATATGTTACACCAAAAGGTAAGTGCCATCCTTATCCGATCTCACGCGTGTTTATCCATAGCAAGGACTCCTCTGCCGCAAGCAGAAACGTTCGATCCGCTCTTGCGATCCACATACATACGGCTCTGACGGTTCTCCTTTTATCAGTACGAACATTTCCATCATCACTTCCCCTTGACACGCACATGATATGCTCCATAGTCATGCAACCCTGATCGATCAATGAATATGTACATGTAAAAAGCCGAAGCGCAAACGCTTCGGCTTTTGCCGGTAGACCACGCTTAATGGTGATATCGGCCATATGTTTCTATAAATTGTTTCATATACGTTTCGGCTTGCTCAAGATCCTCGGCATTGGGATGCTTTGCAGCCTCCTTCACCGTTTGCTCCATTTGAGCCGAATGGTGCGCGCTACCCTCCGGCATTTTCCTCATCATCGCCAGCAGTGCGGGATCGACCGCCCCCTGCACTGCGAAAACACCGACGATCTGATTATCCGGAGAGAGCTCCGTCCCTGCATTCGCAAATCCCGTATAGGCATGCTCTGATCGGGGATCGGCTCCCATGGTCTCAAAAAGAACGATGTGCTTCCCATGAAGAGAGTGCAAAAATTCTTTTGCCTTCGCATCCGGGCCGCCGCGATCGAGCCAGTAACCGGCAAAGACCACATCAAACCCATCCGCAGATGGCGTATCCTCCACACGAGCCAGTAGGCTTCCCTCCGGAGCCGCTTTCGCCAACGCTTCCGCCACACGCCGAGTATTTCCCGTGCGGCTGGAGTATGCGATTAAAACCTTCATACGATTCCCCTCATTTCATATTCATCATATCGCCGAAACGCGCCCTGCCCGCACTCTCCGAGCGGCCCAGCAGCATGTACTGGGTCATATGGAGCATGCGGCGGAGCATCGTGCGGTACCAGTACCGCCCGGCGGACGTGTACACATACGTGTCCCCAGACCTCGTGACGAGCCCCCAATCTGCCCACTGATCCAAGAGCGGTGTAAGGAGCGCGGTGAAAGGAACTTCGCACAGCGTTTCCAACGCGGCTGGAGAAATGCGTCCGCGATCGCTCGCCGCCTCGATGGCCTGATAGATCCGCTGGTAGCGGCTCTCCTTCCGCACCCCCATGGGGACGAATTTCCCAAGGAGGACCGCGCCGCGATACATCGCCTCCGCGACAGGCTTCATGAGCCCCAGACCGCCGATTTTTCCCCCGCAGGCCATGCCGATGGGGAAGATATCGCTGCCATTTGCCGCAAGCGTATTGTAGACACTCTCCTCCCGCGCGTCCCACTTCCAGTGGGTACAGGAAATATTCGAAGCACCCGACACTCCCAGCTCCTCCTCCGCCGCGCGAAAGAGCGCCTGCAGGTACGGAACTTCGAGCGTCCTTCCCGCCTTGGCGAAAGACTTCGCCAAAGGTGACCCCTGAAGAAGCTGCAGCTTGTAGAGATCGAGCCCCGCTGCGCCACACGCCTTTGCATCACGGATATCCTGACGCATTGTCTCCTCCGTCTCACCCGGGAGCCCATAGATGAGATCAAGGATCATGAGCGCATCCTTCTTCGCAAAATGCGCCAGCCTTTCCATCGCCTGCTCTCGGGGGAGCGGACGGCCGATCCCATTTCGGATCTTCGTCTGGAACGACTGCACGCCGAAGCTGAATCGATTCACCCCGCCGGAGATCGCCGCATCCATCTTTTCATCCGTCATGTCCGAAAGGCTCGACTCCATCGTGATCTCCACATTCTCCATCAAGGGGAAGACCGTGCGGATCCGTTTCAAGATCCTTTCGATATCCTCCGCCGATAGGATCCCCGGCGTCCCACCGCCGAAGAAAACCGAGCGGATGTGCGAACGCGTGAGGTACGGCCGGCCAGCGAGCGCATCTATCTCCCGGCAGAGGAGCTTTGCATACTCGTGCTGCTCCCTCTCATCCGCCTTCTTTTTGAAAAATGCACAATACGTGCAGGAAAGCCGGCAAAACGGCACATGGATGTACACAGCAGATTCCTTAGTAGGAACTCCCGTCTCCCAAATATCTTTCATGAGCGACGGCAGCTTCAGCGGAGACACCACCGCCGTATCACTTGCCGCGAAAGGTTCATCCTGCCACTCGATATCCCAAGCCGTGCGGCGCGTCCCGCCGCCCGTAGCATACACCGGCTCCCGGTACATATTCTCTATATTCTTCTCATAAGAAATCATCGCTGCCCTCCATATACTACATCCGCCATATAGGAAAGCGCCTTCGGATACTCCATACCGGGACTCGACAGAAACAGTTTCTGCGGAAGGAAGTACACACGCCCTGCCTTCACTGCACGCATCCCTGCCCAAGCAGGCTGTTCCATCAAGGACTTTCGAAACGCCTCCTGCTGCTGTCCCGGCATCACCATCGTCGTCAGGAAAATAATATCCGGGTCCTTTGCGACCAACGTCTCCAGACTGAAAGGCGGCAGCTTCATATCCCGGTCATTGTCCAGCGCGAATACATTGCGAATGTGAAGAAGCGCTGCCGTTTCCGTCGCGATCGTACCCTTCCCTTCCAGCGTCACCGAGTGCGGCGTCCCATGAAGGATCGCGCACGTGTACTCCTTGAGGGGCAGGTCGGATACCACACTCTCCATGTCCTTCCTGAGCTGTTCCCTTGCCTTCACGCCTTCCTCATGATGCCCCGTCACATCGCCCAGGACCTCTGCGGCGCGCTCCACATCCTCCAGAGAAGAAGCAGAAAGCAGCATGAAAGGAATCCCATTCTGCTTCATCACCTCCGTAAACCGGTCATGCAGCCCATGTAGGCCGATCACCAGATCCGGCTTCTCGGAAATCACCGCCTCCGCATTGACCTGAAACGTATATCCCACCGTCTTCTTCCCTGCTGCATAGGAAGGCGGCTTGTCCCCCGGGCTGTCCGCCCAGGCGATGAAGTCTCCGCCCACCGCGTGCATGATATTCAGGAACGACGGCGCGAGAATGATGATCCGCTCCGGCTTCTTTGCAAGTACCACTTCTCTTCCCACCGCATCCGTCATGCGATAGAAAGTCTCTGTGTGTCCCCCCGTCACCCGAGGAAATCCGCAGCCCGCCGCGACCGAGAAGAAAAGCAGAAGGCAGAGCGCGAGCCACTTTCTCATAGCGCCTCCTCTTAGAACTTATGCTCCCAGCCGAGAGACCAGTAGCGTCCATCCAGATAGCAGTCTGTATCCACTTTATCGAAGATATTCTGTACGCTGCCATAAATACGTGTGTCTTTATTCAGCTTACGCGTCAAGGTGAAATTCAGCGTATGATACGTCTTTCGCGGACCAGCAGAAAGAGAATTCCTTCCCTGAACAGGCGTTGCATATTTATAATTCAGTTCATCCCATAAGAGAGCACTCCATCCGATATCTTTGCCATCATCATAGGACAGCGAATATACCTGCGACAGCTTGCTTCTCTGCTCCAGATCTCTCCAATTCGAATCTTCCCCGCGCTGTTTGGCATCAAACAGCCACGTCGAATTCACCTTGAAATTCCAGCGATCATTGATCTTGACGCCCAAGGTATGCTCAAGGCCATTGAATTTCGCCTTTTCGATATTCTCACTTCTGGATGTATTCCCCACCGTCGAGATTTTTCTATACTGGATCAGATTATCCGCCGTCGTATGGAAATACGTCAGCGAGGTATTCACTTTATCCCATTCCTTTTCAAAGCCGATATCCCAGCTGCTCGATGTCTCCGGTTTCAGATGTGGGTTGCCGAGCAGAGTAACTACATTGCCAGGGCTCCCCATAGCCATCGAGAAGCGGTAGTACAACTGCGGAATGGTAGGTGCCTTGAAGCCCTTCCCGTAATTGGCTTTGATGCGGAAAGAATCATCCGCCTTGTAGGTAACGCCCAGCTTTGGAGAAGTATGGCTGCCGAACATGCTGTGATAGTCATAGCGGACAGCAGGAACAATGAACCACTTGCCGATGGTAATTTCATCCTGCAGATACGCCGCATAGGTACTGATTTCCTTCTCAGAGACCTTATTCGTCACTCCGTTCTGCGTGATGCTCCCCACATTTTCTGCTGCATCCCCGAGATTTGTGCCATATACTTTATTCTTCGTGTATTCCGCGCCAAACGTCAATCTATGCTGATCATTGATGCGCATAGAATCTCTGCCTTCGATCGCCCAAAGCTTATTGGAATTGGTATTGAATTCATACCCGCCTTTCCCGTTCATCATTCCCAGGATCATACCGGAGTAGCGGCTATCCGAAGTCGGGATCGAGGATACCTTGGTGGTCGTGTCGTTGCTCCATTTAAATTTGCTGAAATACGTCTGGATCTGCCAGTCATTTCGGTTTGTCGATCCATTCCAGCTAAGGCCATACGTTTTCTGGTTGTAGTGCGCATTTCCATCGCCTTTGCTGACCTTGTATCCATAGATCTCTGGTGCCTGCCCCGGCTGCCGAAGCATGCCAGACCAGATTCCCTGTGCCATGGCCGCCGGAACAGTGACAAACTCCTTGCCATCGCCCTCTTTCGTCTGATTCTGGGAGAAGGCATCTGCATAGAAATTCAAATAGTTATGGTCGTTGAAATGATACTTCGCATCGAAATTATACGTCTGCGCTGTCCCATGATAATTCGTCCATGCGCTATTTTCATCCCGATCTGTTCTTTCCCGATTGAACCGCATATCCAGCGTTGCAGAGAACTTCCCGATTTCCCCAGAGTCCAAATGCCACCAGTTCGTGAAATCCTCACTGCTGTTCACGAGCCCCGTGCGTACTTCGGCCTCTTTCGATCCCTTCGTGATGATATTGATAACACCACCCATGGCCTCCGAGCCATACAGCGCACTCGAAGGGCCCTTGACGATTTCGATCTTCTCGATATTATCTACATTGATGCGGTCGAGCGCATTTGCATTCCCGAGGCCCGAGCCATCTGCTTCATTCGCCACACGATGCCCATTCACCATGATGAGCGACTTATCCGTACTCATCCCGCGGACGATGATCTCATGACCGCCGCCACGCACCTTCCGCGTCATGGTAATATTCGCAAAGTCCGTGATCGCATCCCGCACATTCGTCGCACCGCTCTTCTTGATATCCGAGCTCGTGATGATCTGCGTAGACGCCGGCACATTCTTCACATCATTCTCTGTACGCGTCGCCGTGACGACGACCGCATCGAGCGTATACATTGGAAGGGCGTCTTCAGCAAACAGCACCCCCCCCCCGGCAGCAAAGATGCCAATACAGAAGCCGTCAGCAGCTTCTTTCCATAGACTGTTCTCTTGTTAGTCATTTTTATCTCCTCTATAAATGCTATAAAACGGAACAGTTTCCTCTCAGCAGTCTTCCCTATTCCCTGATGAGATACAACTATGACAATCATACATCATATTTTATTTGATTGCAATCATTTGTTAATACTTTACTTTATAGATTTAATTAAATGCATTTTAAAGTCAAAAACATACTCTCATGATAAAAAATCATAAAGGGATGCTGAAAACTCGGGACTGTAAAAAATGTTAAATCATTTTTTACAGTCCCTTCTCTTCGATTTCCATTCTTAAGAATATGATAACGGGTGCCAAATGATATGATTACTCATCACTGCAACATGAACCATCACGCTTTCCCTCTCACTCATACTGCATACTATACGGCACCTGCGTATTTTCTTCCAGCCATCTCGCAACGGCAAGACCTCGGGGATGTACGACCACATTTCTTTCCGCCTCAGACAGCAGCGATAATTCTCCATACGTCATCAACTGCCCGCCAGGAATGAACAATACATTCTCCCAGCTTTCATCGGACGCAGGATCCAGGATGCACGGACCGATCACATTGATTTTCCCCGCCTGCTTCTTCGCTGAAAAGTGAGGCACTTTACACAGCAGAGAAATCATAGCGTCCGACCAACCCCGATCGGCATCACCGTTAAACCCACTGGCGTCAGATACGCACACGGGAATGTCCATCACAGACTGGCAGATCCCCTCGATGTCATCCCCCATCAACGCCGGTCCACAGTTCACGGCTACCCCCATGACAGCATAGTCCGCCTCCTGCCGCATATCCTGTGCCACTTGCAGCAGTTTCCTCTTTGCTCCAAAGACCAGGTCATTCTCCTCGATCAGCGTGCTGTAAATCCGCCTCGCCCAAAGAGGCTCACACTCTGCGATCCTCCGAGAGGTCAAAGCCGAGCACCACATGGGCGAATCCAGAACCAACCCCAGATCGGAAATACTGAGAAACGCCGCAGCCGCTCCCGCCATGGCCGTTTCTTCTTTACACACCCGCCATCGATCCAGCTTACTCATCACAGCCTCCATAGGTTTTTACGATCTGCGTGATAAAGGAAATCCATCCCGCATATCCCAGACATGACGGAATCAGGATCTCATGACTTTGCCGCAGATCAAAAGAAACGGTAGACAGCCGTACATCTGCTGATACCTCCTGCCTGCTCCATTTCAATGCCCCGCACTCTGTTTCCACGACAGAGCGTATCGACGCTTCATCCTCCCGCGGGATCATCGCCGCCAAGACGATGGTGATATCTTCGATCCCCATCGACCGAAGAAATGCCACCGGCTGCCTCAGCCCCTCTGCCTGCCGGGTAATTCCCAGCTGCATCCGGCAACTTTTCCCACGAACAGCACGTTTCCCCTTCTGCAGCAATTTCACCAGACGGCTTTCCTGCTTCCGGCAATACATTTCCATGACCTCTTCTTTCTCTCGCAAAGAAGCCATCTCCATAAAAGCACGTCGGCTTTCTGCAGGCGTGCGGACATGGGTCCAATTCACCATAGGTACATCCAGTCTATGTGCCATATACAGAGCATTCTCTGTCGATGCCTGTTCCTGAAAAGCCCCCCTGGTGAACGATACGACCTGTGACGCACGCCCCATGTCTATATAATCGTTCCTGCTGACACCCACGGGCGGACACAGAATGCGTGTGAACCCCAAAAGGCGCAGCACCTCCATGAGCTCATGATATTCTTCCGGCGAACTATAAGCCGGTGACAAGCCGGACACCAGGCAGATCTCCCGGTCTTTTTCTGCCTTCACCTGCGGAAGAGTCCATGCATCAAACAGCAACCGCGCCATGGAAGTAACAGTATCCACCAGGCCCGGCACCATAAAGCCGTGCCCAGGCAACAGAACGACGGTCGTGCCGGTTTCCGCTTCTACCTCCTGACACAGCGCCTCGGTATCATCCCCAATGACACCCGGCACACATCCGCAAACGACTAAAATCACTTCGGGATGAATCTCATCACAGATATCTTCCAGACAACGTCTGAGCTTTTCATTGCCGCCAAATACAGCATCCTGATCGGTCAAGCCCGTACAGAAAAGAAAGCCATCCATTTTTCTGTTCCCAGTGATTTCTCTGTATTTTTCTCCCAACGACCGGAACGCATCCCACACCACCTTGGAGCAGGATCTGACATTATGGATAACCACCGCACATCTTGGATTTTGTACTGCCCCCAAGGCAGCCTGCATGAGATTACAGTGAATGATCTTTCTCTGCTTTCCCGGCGTGAAAATCATGACGCACTCCCCTTTCCTTCATAGACTGCCTGATACACGGTCTCGATCCCTTCCGTCACATGATGAGAGAGACAATTCACATTCCGCTGCGGCAGGATGACGACCTGTTTGTCCCGTATCGCTCTCATAGAGGAATAGGCCGGATTCTCATACATCTCCTGCAGCTGCTGCTCGCTGTCTTTAAAAGCGCCCCCTTGTGACCAGTTCCCCATGATAAGCATATCCGGATCTGACTGTACGAATTCCTCCTTGCTTAAAATCATGGATGTCCCATTCCCAGAAAGTGCCGGCGGACGCACATCATTATAGACGTCTATCGTCCCTGCGCGGGTCAACACATCATGAAATATATTTCCTTCCCCGCCAATAGGACCAAAGCGAAGCACCAGCATCACCCGCTTCTTCTGATTTTCCGGAATGACCGCCACCTTCTTCTCTATGTCCCGCAAGCGGCTTTCCATCTCTGCGATCAGCGTCTCTGCCCTGTCATTCTCTCCCACCGCTCTCCCCAGCGAGCGGATCTCATCCGGTATATCCTTGATCAACTTGGCATCCTTGTAAACAAAGACCGGAAGCCCCGCACTTTCCAATGACTGCACCATCTTGATCTGACTCTCACCCACCACCACCAGATCCGGGCGCAGCGATATCATGTGCTCAGGACTGTTATCCACTTCCGTCGTGACATCCTTTGCACTCTCGACCGCCATAGATAAGCCCGGATCATGGATCCATTTGTCCATGGCCACGATGCGGTCATGCGGTACCAGGTCGAGCAGTATCTCATCCGCAAAGACATATGTGGAAATGATACGTTTCGGCTTTTCCTTCATGTGCAGCGTCTTCCCGCGGGCATCCGTCACCGTGTACCCGTCCCCTGACTGCGGCGCATCACTCATGCATCCGCCTAGCGCGATCGCACAGATCGCTGCCAGAAGGAGCCCCAGCAGTTTCTTCAGCATACTTCTCTCCTTTATAGAAAGAAAAGGGAATTTCAGTTGATTGAAATTCCCCTTTTCTGCCATCTTATAAACTATCAGAACTTATGCTCATAACTCAGCAGCCAGCTTCTTTCCTGCATGCAGGCTCCCGGCGTCGAGCCTCTGTAATCATCTCTGTCCAAAACGTTGCTGATTTTCAGAGAAACAGCATCATTCTCCGTGAGTTTCTGTCGGACATTCATATCCAGAGAAAACATCGGATCGGTATCCTGCACCCTTTGTCCTGCATAGTTGAAGAACAGGTTGACCGAGGTATTTTTCCTATTATATGCGACATCCGAGTGAATACTCAATCGGTTTTCAGCACGTTTCCAGCTAGAGCCCTTATTTTTCTCCAACTGTTTTGGATTGCTGCTGGAAATTCCAATATTATAAGAGAACCCCTGCGGTACCGTCCATCCGTAGCTCAATTCTACACCCGTATTTTTATACTTATCCGCATTGTAATTCATCTTAAGACTGGTGCTTCCATTGACATAATCAGAATAAATACGGTCTGAAATTTCCATGTGATATACATCAAACTTCCACATGCCATGTTCGCCCACCTGCTTCTTCAGGCCAGCTTCATATGTCCAGGCTTTTTCAGACTTCAAGTCCGGATTCGGCAGTGTTGTCGCACTGGTGCCATATCGTTTTGACAAATCCGGCTTTCTCAAAGATTTATTGACATTGATGTAAGCAGAAGACGTAGGATTCAGCTTGTACAGCAGCTGGAAGGACGGGCAGAACGCATTTCCCGAATCACCGGTAAATACTTCACGCGCACCAAACAGGAACTTTGTTTTTTCGTTCAAGTCTGTGTCCGTCAAAAAATAAACGGCTCCATAATTTCTGTCTCGCTCGATCCAATGATTCCCCGATAAATTTCTAAAGCGTTCATTTTCAAACATACCGCCCGCCGTGAAATCCGTCCAGCCAAGATCCCATTTATTGACTACGTCTACACCATAAGAGCGCCCCGTTTCTTTACTGTCGCTGCCATAAAAGTTATATTTCCAAGCTCTGTCCTGATAGTACGTCGTCACACGCAGATCCTTATTGGTATACGTGATCTGAGAAACATCATACAGCGTATCGCCGTCATAGGAACCGCTCTTAGCCAGCGTTCTGGCGTTCAGCATATCTACATTAGAATGTCTGTCGCTATAGAGGTACATGAAATTCCAATGTTCATTCGGTGTGTAATTTACGTTGACGCTATCCCGATACATATTTGTCTGATCATACAGAGTGGATCTCGATTTCGAAAGAATCCCTGCATCTTTGATGCCATAGTGTTCATAAGCCACAGACAGCCCTTTCGCATTTACATACCCGGAAACATTTCTCTGGGTATGGTCACCAGCACCCACTACGATTTTGTTTTCGTTATCCTTTTTCGTGATGATATTGATAACGCCCGTCGTCGCATTGCTGCCGTATAAAACAGCTGACCCCCCCTTGACCACTTCGATCCTGTCGATGCTGGTCGCAGACAAGGTTCCCATTTGGAAATAGTAGTCCTGAGTCAGAGGAATCCCATTGATCATGATGCTCATGTGGCCAGAAATCCCGCGAATCCCCGGATTGCCATTACCAAACGGAGACTCCGAAATAACAAAGCCAGGGATATTCTTCATGACTTCCATCACACTCTTGGCACCCATGTTTTCGATCTGCTGCCCTGAAATAACTTCCGTTGCCGCCGGAATTTCCAGATCCGGAACACTGTATTTATTGGCCGTGACCAGCACTTCCCCCAACTGGTATACCTCTTTCTCCGCAGCCATACTCTGCATCCCCGAGATTGCTGCCAGAACCATCGCTCCGATGATGATTTTCCCTTTCAATTTCATTGCTTTCCTCCTCAACAAACTGAATGATATAATATAAAAAACACTCACCTTTTGCTTTCTATCATTCATGTGAAATTTATCTTTCCTTAATCTATCAAGTACAACGACTTTATTGTCAAGGGGAAAATATGGAAAATAAAGAATTTTACTTTACCACAGGCGAATTGGCCCGGCTCACCGGTCTATCCAAGCAGCTTCTAATCTTCTATGACAAAAAGAACTTCTTCACCGCTACCGCGACAGGAAGCAACGGCTATCGGTATTATCTGCTCTCCAAGTATTTCCAGCTAAAGATACTCATCACTCTGAGAAAAATGGACATCCCGCTGGAAGAAATCTATCAATACTTGCAGCATGGGAACGACGAATTTCTTCTTAGTATCTATAAGCGGAAGCTATCCGAGTACCAGGAGCAAATGAAGCAGCTGCAAAAGAAAAGCCAGATCCTCGAAAAACGCATCCAGTCTATGGAACGTCAGCCCCATCTCATTTTGAACCGGATATTTATCACCGAGCTGAAGAAAGAACGTCGATATTATCGCTGGGATATAGACATGTCTGCACCAGTAAAAGATCGCGTCTCACATATGGCTGCGGCTCTCCGTCCCTATCTGCAAGACGAGAACTGCTTTCGAGACAGCATTCTCGGCTTCATTTTACCATCGTCGTCCCTGCACGAGAAACAGCCCGTCACAACCTACTCCTTCTTGACACATTACATCCCGCACATGCCTGGTATAAAAGAGCAAGCCGTATACACCATGAAGCCGGGTATCTATCTCAAAGTCCATGGATATGGTCATTATGGTGTCATTGATACAGAAACGAAACGTACTCTGCTAGACTTTATCGAACGGAATCATATGAAAGCCGATGATCACTTCATGGTATTTCCCTTGAGTCAGTATTGGATGACAGGGCAAAGTCGATGGATCATGACCACCATGATTCGAATTGATTTTTTAAAGTAAAGCTGCTTTACACCAGAATAGCATCACAAATCAAAAAAGCAGGTACGTCACTGACGTCCTGCTTTTTTGATTGCAGCTTGAATCATCATCGCACGCATTCTTTACTTCTTCCAATGCTGCGGGATATAGACGATATTCATCCTTTCATCCTCCCCATAGTGGATCTCACAGTCCACATCATAGAGCTTCTTGATGAAATCCGGTGTCAGGAGCTTCTTCGGCGTCCCTACGCCGACCACCTTCCCGCCTTGTATCGCGATCAGTCTATCACAATACATCGCTGCGATATTCAGGTCATGCACAGCCGCAACCACGGTATGACCGAGGCTCTTCACGATATCCATGATCTGGAGCTGGTACTTGATATCGAGATGATTCGTCGGTTCATCCAGTACGAGGCACTCTGATCCCTGCGTCAGTGCATGCGCCAGTTGGCAAGGAATACACAGAATCGATAAAATGTAAAGTGACCTATTGGATTGGGCCGATTCATAGATTTTATGGGCTTTTATAGGCAGTTTCCAGCGGGGAAAGTTGAGTCAGGAAACGTCTGAGAAACCGTTTCCTCAAACTCCTTCTTGATGGGAGCAGAAATCGCGATATGCATAGAAATGACCTTCTTGCTTCATACGATAAGTTTGAAGGCTGTATACTGTTAATGAAGCGCTGATTAAAAACGTCTCTGTTTTTTCATAAAATCAATTATATTGATATGCTGGATTCCATTTCTTTGCTGGAGGAATGCGTCTGACGTGGCGACATACTTTGGATAATTGTCCCTAATCATCTCCAGCGGACGATACTCTCTATCTTCCGTTTTCCGGCTGCTGAGGATAGTGAGCGCGACTTGCACATAAGCATACTGCATATCACCGCCTCGCAGGATGAAATCACATTCCAGCGCCCCGATGCGCCCAATGCTGACCGCATAGCCCATACTTCTTGCATAAATGAACACGATATTTTCCAGTGCAGGGCCATAGTTGATCCGATTGTCAGTATTTAGCGCGAAGTAGAAGCTCAAGTCTGCCAGATAATATTTCTTCTCTCCGCTCAAAGCACGTTTGGATTTCATGTCAAATCGATCACAACAGTAAAGAATTTTGGCGTCTTCCAAAATCTGAATGTACCTCGCAATGGTCTGGCGGCTGATCTCCAGCCCGTTCTTGCGAAGCGAATCATGCAGACTGCTGATGCTTGTCGTCGCCCCGAAGTTGTTGATGATGAAATTTCTCACCGTCTCAAAAGACTGGCGATCGCGGATCTTGACCCGTCGACGAATGTCTTTCTCAAAGATTTCCTGTATGATCCCTTGGACATAGGTTCTCTTGTCAGCAAGTTCAGCGAATCCGATAGCCCGAGGAAAACCGCCCTCCAAAATATACTGGGAGAGTTCCTGCAGGCGGTCTGGATCAATCGCCTTGTGATAAAACTGCTTCATCTCTTCATACTCGTCGAAGCTCAGGGGATAAAGCTCGAACGCAATGTATCGGCCGGTCAGCTTGGTGACAAGCTCACCGCTCAAAAGATAGGAATTCGATCCCGTAATGAAAATGGAAAAATCGCCGTCTTCACGAAAACTGTTAATGACTCGCTCGAACTGGCTGACATTTTGGATTTCATCAATGAACAAATACTTGCGCCCGGGGAGCGATGCATAAGAAGCGATAAGCTGATCCAACACTTCAGCGGTCTGTACATGGCGATAGCTCCGGCTGTCTAGATTCAGATAGATGAGGTGATCCGCAGGGACCCCGTTAGCGGAAAGTTCACCCATGATGGTCTGCATCAGGCAGGATTTGCCGCAGCGTCTGACCCCGGTGATGACTTTGATCATATCATCCGCATCATAAAATCCACGAATTTTGGATAAATATTTCTCTCGTTTGAACAGTTCCATAGTAGAAAACCTCCTTTCTTTATTATATCTGCCTACGAGGAAAAAGCCAGTTAACGTTGCAATTTTTATGAAAATATCAATATCTGCAACGTTAACTGACTTTCCCTAATGAAAACCCAAGAATAAGTGCGAACTTCCGCGCCGCTTAAAAGTCTATACGATTCCCCAGTCTTTCTCGAATGATTGCATGCCTTTTATCCACGCTGCAGGCTATAGCTAAAGGGCGTCATTATATATAGGGAAATACTGACTCTGTGATTGCATCAGCGTTTCCTTAGAAGATGCCAGAATAACCGAGCATTGGGCACAGGCTTGACTCCTACTGAATGCTGTACGGCACGTGCGCGTGTTCTTGCAGCTAGCGCACCACAGCAAGGCCTCTGGGATGCACGACCAGATTCATTTCTGCGTCCGACAGCCGGGCTAGCTCTTTGTACTTCATTGGCTGGCAGCCGGGAATGAACAACACTTTATTCCCTCTTTCATCGGACGCAGGGTCCAGAATACACGGACCGATCACATTGATTTTCCCCGCTTGCTTCTTCTCTGAAAAGTGAGGCACTTTACGCAGCAGAGAAATCATAGCGTCCGACCAACCCCGATCGGCATCACCAGTAAACCCGCTGGCGTCAGATACGCACACAGGAATGTCCATCGCAGACTGGCAGATCCCCTCGATATCATCCCCCATCAACGCCGGTCCACAGTTCACGGCTACCCCCATGACAGCATAGTCCGCCTCCTGCCGCATATCCTGTGCCACTTGCAGCAGTTTCCTCTTTGCTCCAAAGACCAGGTCATTCTCCTCGATCAGCGTGCTGTAAATCCGCCTCGCCCAAAGAGGCTCACACTCTGCGATCCTCCGAGAGGTCAAAGCCGAGCACCACATGGGCGAATCCAGAACCAACCCCAGATCGGAAATACTGAGCAGGGCCGCAGCCGCTCCCGCCATGGCCGTTTCTTCTTTGCACACCCGCCATCGATCCAGCTTACTCATCACAGCCTCCCTCCTTCTTCAGGATCTTTTTCAAAAAAGAAATCCATCCCTCATAACCGATGCATGATGGTACCAGCACCTCATCGCATTCACGCAAATCAAAAAGCATCATAAAGAAAAAGCAGGTTCGCCACTGACGTCCTGCTTTTTATAATGAACAATTAGAATTTAATTTCCGCAGACACTACAAAAGTTCTCGGATCTGCAGCAAGAATCTGGTTTCCCTGATCCGCACTATACCAACCTTTCTTATTGGTCACATTGTAGCACATTGCCGACCAAGTCACCGGGGTATGGCCCATGACAGACTCATACTTGAACCCCAAGTCGAAACGGTAATACTGTGGCACGGTGTAGGTTCCATGTCCAATATGGCTCTTGCCGATGTAGCTGGCTCTTCCCAGTACCGTCAAATCATCCGTTGCGTGATAAGCCAATGCCAGATTACCATTCCATTTCGGAATACCATCCGCTGTCATGCCGTTTAATTTGGGATTGCTGTTTCTTGTCCAGATATAACGGTTAAACCCAATGGATGCAATAAAATCCAGTTTATCTCCAATCGTACCAGCAGTTGTCCATTCGATTCCCTTATACTTTGTTTCCCCGTCATACTTGTAATAGTTATCCGATGTTGTCACAGTTCCAGGTTCTTTGGTTTCATACATAGCCAGCGTATGCGTGAGTTTACCCTTTTTCAGTTTGATACCGAACTCGTTACTCTTTGTCTTAGCCGGATCCAACAAATCGCCCTCATTCTTATATCCCTTACCTGTAGGAACTACGGTTCCACCAAGGAATGTCTCTGTGTGATTGGCATAAACAGAAAGCGATGGCGTAAAGCGATACACGATGCCATATGTCGGGCAGTTGCCATCGTAGTCTTTTTCATCTTTGATCGTTCCATTGGCGTTATAGCTACGGCTCTGGTAGCTGTGATGATGCAACCCGGCATTTACAATCAATTTATCATCCATGAACTTCATGGTATCCATCAGTGTATAGCCCTTAGTCGTATACTTGCTGCCAAGACGCGTGCTGACTTTTGTCAAATCCGGTGCTGCCCAGTCATTGTCCTGATACAGATTGCCGATGTAAGTTCCCAATTTGCGAGAGGATGCTGTTCTGTTGACCGCGCTGTTCCGATCCACGGCAAAGAGGAATTCATTTTTCATGAAGCCGAAATCATATTCTGAGCGAAGGCCCGTCCCAATATATCTGGCTGTGCTACCAGATGCACCAATGGTTAAGTCTCTTTTGAATGTACCACCAAAACTGCCATCCGGATTGAACTGCAAAATCCCGGTCATAGATGAGCCAGAAATATTGACCGGCGTATCGTTCCTCATAATTCCTGCATTCAGGAATGCTGTCCAATGGTCATTGAGCTTCTGGTCGTGGTTCAATGTCATCAGCCAGGTCTTGCTCTCTGTATATGCCCAACTTGGATTCAAATTGTGCTTTCCATCTGGAGCCGCAGGCAAAAACGGCATCTTGCTCAAAGGCTTCGTTTCACTGGAAGAAACCGTCTGAAATATGCTGTTCCCGCCTTTATGCAGACTTCTGGCATACCCCATAAGTAAATTGGTCGAGCTATCAACACTTTGATGATCCAAATTAACGAAGATATTTCTATTCTTGAGTTTTTCTCCATGGGTAGCCAGATTCCCATCCCCAGTCAATGCATTGATGCGGATCCCCCATGCACCATCTTTTCCAAAGCGACGGCTCATATCGACGGACTCCTGCAGATTTCCTGTACTGGTATACTTCACATTGGCGGTTGTTAACGGTTCTTTCTCCGCTACTTTGGAACGATAGTTTACTGTACCGCCAATGACATTTTGCGTGGTACTTCCGGAATAAACTAAAGATGGACCTCCCAGCACATCAATATTTCCAATAAAGTTCGTTCCCATCGTGAAATTACTGTACATACCGGGGATATTATTGACACTCATCTGGGATGCTGTGGTATACTTGCCTCTCACGGACACCACATTGGGACTGGTGGTGCGACGAATGGATGGATTTAAAGAAAGAATATCCATCACTTCATTATTTCCGGAAATGGCAAAATCTTTAATAGACTGATCGGTGATGGTCATCGTAGCCGCAGGAAGCTCCATCATATCTTTATTACGAAGCATCCCCAAAGATGTATTCTGCGACAAATAGCCGCCGGCATAGGCCTTGTCTTTATCCGCATTGACGATCACTTCCTCCAGTACGGAAGTGTCAGCGGCCTGTACCCCCCCCAATTATTGTCAACCACACGGCTGTTGAAAGTAACATTTTCATAGACTTTTTCATAATGATTCTCCTCTTCTAATAAAAATAAAGCCCATTAGAAATTTCCCTGATGGTTTGGGCTGTATAAACATGACTTGCGCAAACATTTCTATAGGGAAGCAGGAATACACGGCTATTTTTCACCGCAGGAATATCGCTGAATTCAGGAACCTGAATCTGCGCTAACGCATTAGCTCCTTCCTGCTCATTCCCATGATAGACAATAAACAAGGTATCCGCTCCACACATGCGAAGCTCCTCCCGACTGATAAATGGTGTATCGAACTGGATATTCGTACTGCCAAGCTTTCGAATAATATCACCCGACAGCAGTTTATCGCCGAATACTTCGATCTTATCTCTCATGAATTCGATAGTAATGACCCGTCTGGCCGGAGCCTCTCTGGCTTTTGCGATTCCTTCATCTAAGGCGCTTTGGATATTCCTTACTATACCATTCGCCTCTTCTTCTTTTTGAAAAAGCTGTCCCATATTCTGAATGAACCTCATCTCTGTTTCTACAGTTGATGGCGGGAAAGGATCTACCGCAGGAACCGGTCCGGAATTTTCTTCGATATAAACGGGAATGTTTCTTTCTCGCCAGAACGCAGTATCACCTAGCGCTCCTTTGCGGAATGACATCCGCCAGCCAAGGATAAAATCAGGATGCATCATCAAGGCCGTCTCCCGATCCATCTCCGATGTGTAAAACACAGCCTTTGGCATTTTCTTTTGCAGCTCAGGGATCTGCTCCACCTTGTCCCTGGTAATATACGCAGCGCAAATATAATTTTCTGCGTGCAATGCCAGCAATGCATCCAATATCTCTGGTCTGGCCACGATCACTCGCTCAGGAACTCCCTGCACTTGTATCTGCGTCGGTTTCCCATCAAAGTCAAAATTATTCAAGGATGTAGTACCGACCATTTGGGGCGGTACTGACGGCGACTGGATAAAGCCGCATCCGGCGAACCAGAGCAGTCCGATGAGAAGCAAGACTGCCCGTATCAGTTTATCAATCATGAACCCTCTGCTATGAAACAGCTCTTTCGAGCAAGCCATCTATGTTATCTTTCTTAATTATCTCATTACCTCCATCACATCTTAATATAACAGTAGTATACTCACTATAGCAGGTATATAGTCAAGCCGATTTTAGCGGAATATTATTTCATAAATCCGATTTCATTGCCGCTAAATTAATTTTTTCTGCCAAATCTGCATTTCCCTTTCAAATAAACATGTCACTGCCCCGTAAGCAACCAAAGGACAAAGTTTAGTCTATAGCGGCTATACGCCCAGAGCATTCTAAAATAGTTCGATATGAATGACTCATAAATACTCATCTATTGCCCCCCCACGAGACAAAGAGCCATCTCAAATGCATCATACATTTAACATGGCTCTTTGCTATATAGCAACACAATATCATTTTCTCCAATGCTGCGGGATATAGACGATATTCATCCTTTCATCCTCCCCATAGTGGATCTCACAGTCCACATCATAGAGCTTCTTGATGAAATCCGGTGTCAGGAGCTTCTTCGGCGTCCCTACGCCGACCACCTTCCCGCCTTGTATCGCGATCAGTCTATCACAATACATCGCTGCGATATTCAGGTCATGCACAGCCGCAACCACGGTATGACCGAGGCTCTTCACGATATCCATGATCTGGAGCTGGTACTTGATATCGAGATGATTCGTCGGTTCATCCAGTACGAGGCACTCTGATCCCTGCGTCAGCGCACGCGCCAGGATGACGCGCTGCTGCTCGCCGCCGGAGAGCGTCGAGAAATTTCTTTCTTCGAAGCCATGGAGCCCCACGATATCCAGCGCCTCATGCGCCAATCGGTAGTCCTCTTCGTTATCCCGCTCCATCATCTTCTTATGCGGCGAACGCCCCATGAGGACGACATCGAGCACGGAGAAATCAAAATTGTAGTAATTGTGCTGCGCCACGACCGCAAGCATCAGCGCCGACTGCCGATACGACAGCTCATCCAGCGCTTTTCCGTCAAAGAGGATCTTCCCCTCGGTCGGTTTCTGCACGCGATAGACGCACTTCAGAAAAGTACTTTTCCCACTGCCATTGGGTCCGATGATTCCCAGGAATTCTTTCGGCGAAAGGTGCAGGTCGATGCCCTTTAGGATCTCCTTTTTGCCGATGAAATATTTCACCGCCTCTGCCAGTATTTCCATCAGTCATTCCCTCCAAAGCCATACGTTTTCTTGATCATCAGATAGATAAAGCTCGGCGCGCCGATCATAGAAATCAGAATGCCGATAGGAAGCTCGGTGTGCGGGATGATGATGCGGCACAAGCCATCGCAGATGACGAGGAAAATCGCCCCCGTCAGTGCCGCTACAGGGATCAGCCGCTTATGATCCGGCCCCGTGAACATACGAATGACATGAGGGATGATGAGTCCCACAAAGCCGATCATGCCCGCCGCGTATACCGCAAAGCCGACAATGAGTGAGGAGATCAAAAGATACCACTGGCGATAGGCATGAAGGTCTGTCCCCATGGTAATGGCCGATTCATCCCCAAGAAGCATCAGATTCAGCACGCGGCTCTGTGTCCAGAAAAAAATAACCGAAGCCATGATGATGGGCGCAATGATCGCAAGCTCTCCCCACTTGGCGCCCGCGAGACTCCCCATCATCCAGTACGCGATGGTCTGCATGCCTTCCTTGTTATTCGCAAAGTACACGATAAAACTGGAAAACGCCCCGCACACCGCCGAAAGCGCCATACCGGCGAGAAGCAGCTTCATCGAATTCGAGCGCCCGCCCAGATTCGATATGAAAAGCACCGCCAGCGAAATCGCAAACGCGCCAATGAACGCCGCGATCCCCACGAAATTCGGCCCCAGCGAAACGCCGATGCCCAAAAGAATCGCCGACGTCGCCCCCAGTGATGCGCCGGAAGAAATGCCCAGTATGTAGGGATCCGCCAATGGATTCTTCACGATCGCCTGCATGATGACCCCGCACACTGCCAGCCCGCAGCCAACAAGGGACGCCAGGATCACGCGCGGCAGACGAAGCAGCCAGACAATATCATGGACAGGCCCCTGTCCTGGCGCCGTGATGGGCTCTCCGCTGGTAAACTGCGCGAGCACCGTCTCGTAAATTTCACGAATCGGCAGCTTCACTGTCCCGATACTGAGTGCCCAAAACAGGGAGCATACGAGCAGCAAAGCAAGGAACAACAGCACTAACACAAAACCAATTTCTTCCAAATAGTTTTTCATACCGTTTCCCCGCTTTCTTTCAGTTCCGGATACAATCCTTCTTTAATGAGCCTGATTCCCTGAATCGTTTTTATTTCAGATGTGTACATGCAATCAAAAGGCAAAAGACAAATTCTGTTTTTTATGACAGCCTGTAATGAACTGAATTGTGGCTGCCTTAGCAACTGTCGAATGGTATCTTTTTGTGATTCATTGAAATACACCACAAAAATGACTTCTGGGTTTTGCTCCAACAGCTCTTCGACACCAACACGCCGTTCTTTGACTGGCATATAACCGCCAAGAGATGTGACCATGTCACCAACCAGCCAGCCCTCATCATAGTTCATAAAAGCACCTCGGCCGCTCATCTCTATGACCATGACTTTTTGTTTGGGCTTACTTTTTACGGCTTCCCTAGTTGCTTGAATCTCCTGATGTATTTCATCGATCAACTGGTTGGTCATATCTTCCATATCAAAAATGTTTCCCATATCCGCGAGGTATTGGCACTCATCCTCTATGGTTCCATAATTCAATATATGATTGGACGTAGCTGCCACATAGGTTTTGACGCCTCGATCATTCCACCATTGTGTATTCCGCTTTAAAGCAGCTGTAAATGTCGATTTCCATCCGATGATGGCATCTGGATAAGATGCCAATACGGATTCCGTATTCAGCTCCTGCATATTTCGGATCATAATTTTTTGCATTTGATCCGGGTATTTTTGCATAAGCCTTTTATAAGTCATACTGCCAGGTGTTACAGATGTTCCTACAACCTTATCACCTAAGCCCAATACCAAAAGCGTTTCCAGGGTGTTTAATTCATGTACCACGACACGCTGAGGTTTTTCTGTGAAAGTCATTGATATCAGATGGTTCTCTGAATCATAAGTTTTTACCGTTGTTGGATAATGATCACTAGTGTGGGAAACAGTTTTGTCTGGCACTTGCACCCTTTCTTGACGATTGCCCAGTATGGCTCCAGCTAACAGTATCATTATAATGACCAGAACACTTATGCCTGCTATTTTCTTCATAGTTTCATCCTGTGAATATGCAAAAACAAGCTGAGGATATTCCCCAACTTGTTTCGCACAATCAAATCTCAGAATTAAAATTTATACTTTGCCCCAAACATGAAAGCGCGACCAGGCTGTGGCCATGCCCCCATGCCAAGGTAACTGGTATAAGTATTTTCCCATGCTTCGTTTGTCAAGTTTGTAACAGTTCCATATAACGAAATGTTTTTGGAATAATCATAGTTGAGCGTCAAATCCATAACAAGGAATCTGTTGTCAGTATACGCCTGTCTGCTGAGACCCGTATAATAATTCGTCAACAGAGAACCCGAAAACTTTGCATTTTCGTAGGTCAAGTTTGCAGTGTAAGTGTTCTGCGGACGAAGTTTATTGATGACCGAGTTTACATTTCCATTTGTCCACTTCAGATCTGGATCGAAAACCATTCCGTTTTTGGCTTTCCAATCATCATTGGCATGAGAATAGTTCAGATCCAATGTCCAATGCTTACCCATCTTATGGGAAACGCTCATATTGAACGATTTCTTTACCTCTTTGGCATTGACATATTTCAATTTGAAATCTTTGATGCTCTTATCCCATACACTATATCTTGCTACAGCATTACTCATATTCGTGTAGTCATAATGGATAGATGCCGATGTCTTGTCAGAGATGTTTTTTCTTAACCCCCAGGTCCATACATCCCCCTTTTCATCTTCCAGACCCGCCAATTCATTGCCGTTTGTTCTGTCATAATCTCCCACACGAAGAGGTCTATAAATTTTACTATACCCTAAGTAAGTACTTGTAGAGTCGTTGAATGCAAACTGTGTATTGATCGATGGCGTAATTGTTGAAGACGAACTGCCTGTATTACTGCTTTCTCCCGCTTTGGAAACCTGCGCAAAATCACTGTAATAAGAATATCTTAAAGATGGAGTGATTTCCCAACGATCCGTTACATGGATCTTATCCTGTAAATAGCCTAAAACAGAATCTCTCTTTACGCTCGATGTCTGTTTAGTTCTTGTACTTGTGTTGAAGTATTTAGACTTGTCAAAAGTCCAGGATGACAACACATCATGTTTGCCAAAAGATTTACCGAGCTGAATTTCGATACCGTTATTCTTTAAATGATGGAACCAGGATTTCTTTTCTCTTCCCTTGTAATGAGTCTTTCCCCATTCATACCATTCTTTGGTAAACGGAACAGGAGCAGACAGATCACCATCGCCGCCACCAAAGGAGCCCCAATAAGTTTCTCTTTGATCATACAAACGAACAAAACTTTCCATTCCGTGATCCTTGTTAAAGGAATAGGTTACATCATAATTGTTCTTGTTGTATGCATTATAGGCGCCAAGCCACATCAACCATAAATTTCTGTAGCCTGGATTCAACGGATCACCGGTAATGCCATTATCATAATTCTGCTTAATTCTTTCCCAGTCAGTAGGATTGATATATCTATAGTCTGCCGCAGTCAGTGGATAATCATCGTCACCTTGCAGATGAGTATAAGCCACGGTCAACTTATGGGTATCATTGAAATCATAATCAACACGGGCATTAAAAGAATCATCTCTATACCCTGTCTGTTCCCAGGTATGATTCTCTCCAGTCACTCCATCTTTATAGTGTGAATCTCCACTCATTTCTCTGCGTCCGGACATGAAATATTTCAGCTTTCCATCTGTGTTACTGCCAGATAGAGAGAATCCGTAGTTATATCGTTTCCATGAGCCTGCTGAAAAATCTACACTTCCTGATGTTTTTTGAGTCCCTTTTTTCGTGATAATGTTAATAACACCGCCTGTGGCATCTGCCCCATACACGGATGCCCCTGGCCCTTTAATGACTTCAATTTTATCAATATTATCCATACTGGTAATCTGGTTAATATCGACCATGGCTTTGGATCCAGAGCCTGAATTGCCTGCAACGACTCCCCCGGCTTTATTATCCATTCGCCGTCCATCAATCATTACAACGACTCTGGAATCCCCATTGATGGTTACGATGCTATGTGTCTGGGTATAGCCATATTCCCCACCTCTATATCCTCCAGGAGACTGTACTTGCACGCCTGGCACAGATTTCAATGCATCTCCCAACTGCGCATAATGTCTCTTCTCTAATGTCTGGCTCGTGATCACATCCACATCGCCCCCAGTTCGATAATAAGACTGTTCAGTAATCACATTCCCGAATCGGTCATATTCCTTATCTCCTGTTACGATGATACCGTCCAGTGTATAACTTTCGGCAGCTTGAATGAAGCTACCCCCCCCCAATTGTCAGCATAGCGGCAATGGCAGCACTTAACAACTTTCCCTTTTTCATGTTTGAGCTCCTCTCTCTTGCTCTAACTGATATTCATTTCCTTATTCGCGAAATATATTTAAACGCAGTTAAATCGCGCGTAAGGTTCTTTTAATTATACAGCTTTTTGCTAAAAAATCAAACTAATATTTTGTTAATAGATCAATATTAGAATGCTTAAACAGAGTCTTCGTAACTTATTGCGACTCGCATTACTAAACTTGAACCTTTGCAGAGTATGGACAACAGGATATCCTAAGCACAGGATAAAGTAAGCATCTAGAATAATTAAAAGAAGGAGCTGTGAAGAAATGAATCCTCATTTCTTCACAGCTCCTTCTTGTTCATGGTCCCGGATCCCCGGTCCCTATTTATGCTTCACGATATACTCTTTCAGATCCGCATGGAGGATCTTCTTATAACTCTCCACCCCCGGCTGGTCATAGGCATTGACGCCCGCAAGCGCCCCCTCGTAGGCAATGCTATTAAGTTAAGGAAATCGTTAGCTACGTAACGTCTTGCTTCCCCCTTCGGGGGAAGTGCCGAAGGCAATAGGGGCATGCCAGCGGTATAGCGTGCTATGTTGAATAGTCCGACGCTATCGATATTCCAACACTTTCATGCAATACCGCTACGTAGCCCCCTCAGCCCTTCGGGCAGCTCCCCCGATGGGGAGCCAAGAACGTTCTGCCGCTTAACTTAATAGCATTACCCTCGTAGGCGATCGTGAGGAAGAGAAAATACATGAGCGCCCCCACAAAGTGTAGAGGCCATGATGATCGGTGCAATGATCGCAAGCTCTCCCCACTTGGCTCCCGCAAGACTCCCCATCATCCAGTACGCGATAGTCTGCATGCCTTCTTTATTATTCGCAAAATATACAATAAAGCTGGAAAATGCCCCGCACACCGCCGAAAGCGCCATGCCGGCAAGAAGCAGCTTCATAGAATTTGAGCGTCCGCCCAGATTCGATATGAAAAGCACCGCCAGCGAAATCGCAAAGGCGCCGATAAATGCCGCGATCCCCACAAAATTCGGCCCCAGCGAAACGCCGATGCCCAAAAGAATCGCCGACGTTGCTCCCAGTGATGCGCCGGAAGAAATGCCTAATATATAGGGGTCCGCCAATGGATTCTTCACGATCGCCTGCATGATGACCCCGCACACTGCCAGCCCGCAGCCAACAAGGGACGCCAGGATTACGCGCGGCAGACGAAGCAACCAGACGATATCATGGACAGGCCCCTGTCCTGGCGCCGTAATGGGCTCTCCGCTGGTAAACTGCGCGAGCACCGTCTCGTAAATTTCACGAACCGGCAGCTTCACTGTCCCGATACTGAGCGCCCAAAACAGGGAGAATACGAGCAGCAAAGCGAGCGCAAGCAAAAGACAGGCAAATCCGATTTCTCTAAACAGTTTCTGCATCTTACCCCTCTTCTTGATCTTTATAAAAAAGTTGCAAATTTATTATACACAAAAAACATTCTCATTCACAGGAAGATCAGATCCATACTTTTTCGTTTTATTAGTAAAGGCGACTCTGCTTTTCCTGAATTTCTGCCATCAATGATCGGATGCGTATCTGTAACGCTCCCGTACTGACTCCCTGATCCAGTGAGATCATAGTGTAGCGCTTTCCTGCCCGTTCCAACCTTTCCTGTACAGCATCTATCGTCGTCATATCCCAGCCGCAACTGGTCGACTGCAACTGTACAAAATGCAGATAAGGATTTGTACAGACCATTTCCGCAGTCAATAAAGCCTTCTCCCGGAAAGTAGGCGTATCATGTCCCTCATTCTGCAGTAAGTACAATCCCTCTGCAGACAACACAGGGATACCCAGTCCTGCCATGACAGCAGGTATACCCTTATTGATCTCGGGATCCAGCTGATAGCTTCGTCCGACCAGTACCAGGGCGTTTTTCTTTTCCCTTTCGATCCATTTCAGGACATCCCTTGTTTTCTTTCCCAAACGCGCCTTATAGCCACGCTGTGCCTTCTCTGCTGCCATCGTGGCGTGCCTCAAAGCATGCGGTGTCACCTGCGGAAGATTCTCCTTCATGAAGGCAAGCAACGACTGATGGTCATGAAAAGAGATCCGCGGGTGATAGAATGGAATACCGGCTGCAGAAATCTGCTCCTTCATCTGCTCTGCCAATACATCCCCATAGGCTGCATGTGTCGCTTCATCAATATCCGGCTCTTCTTTTCCCCCGCTTATCACAGGCATCCAGATACCATCGGGCTTACATTGTTCCAAAAAGTACATCAGATGTCCGTGGGCCAGCCTGCAGGGATAGCAGTAAATCCCATGCGGCATGGTCACAGTACTCTTTCCAAGTGATGCTGCATCAAAAGCAGAGAGAATGACGCGATACCCAAGCGTCTGCCAAAAGACCTTCCAGTAAATCATATCTTCCCATCGCCCCAGCACCGCCGGAATACCCATTGTTTTTTCAGCTGATGGGTTTACCTTCGATGACTGCAGCAACTGGTTCTTTTCCCACTCATAGAGATTTGGCACCTTCCGAGAAACAAAATGCTCTTTCGCCAGCAGCCGTTCACCATAAGAGCATCGATTTCCTACAATAAAGCAATGTCCATTAGAAAAGGTTTTTTTCTGCAAGAGACAGTGATTCCCGCACCCCGGGCACCGGCTTGACTCCTCTCTGACACTCAGTTTTCGTATTTCATCCGCAGAAAGCATTTTCGACCGTGCAGCCTCCGGCATCCTTTTCTGCGTCAAGAGCGCCATCCCATAAGCACCCATGATGCCGGAACCATTCGGACGAACGACCGGATGACCGACCAGTGTCTCAAAGGCACGCAGAACAGCATCATTCTGAAAGGTCCCTCCCTCTACCACGATATGCGACCCCAGTTCCTCTATCGAGTCCAAGCGCATCACCCGATACAGTGCATTCTTCACGACAGAAAGACAAAGTCCGGATATCAGCCCACCTGTGTCCACGTTTTCATTTTGCACCTGATGTACCTTGCTATTCATCAATACGGTGCAATGATGCCCCAGATCCAGACAATATGGGGCGTGCACCGCCTTCTTCACAAATTCATCCATTGAGAGTCCCATGGACTCAGCAAAGGTTTCCAAAAACAAGCCGCAGCCGGAAGCGCAGGAACCATTCAAAACGATTTTCTGAATGCTCCCCTTTCTGACGCGGATATACTTCATATCCTGTCCGCCGATATCCAACAGATCTGTAACCTCCGGGCAGAAGAAACGGGCTCCCTGTAAATGTGCGACGGTTTCCACTTCTCCGGTATCAATCTGAAAAGCCTGTTTCAAAAACGCCTCTCCATATCCGGTGATGCCGGATGCGGCGATGGAAATGCCCGCAGGCAGTGCTTTATACATAGCAAGAAGCATCGTCTTGGCTGTCTCAAGTGCGTCGGCCTCATTTTTCCTGTAATCCTCATAACAAATCCGTCCCTCTTCATCCACAAGAACCAGCTTGATCGTCGTAGAGCCTGCATCCATCCCCAGCCACAATCTGGCGGGCGGCTGCGGCATCGGCCTTCGGGGAAGTCGGAGACGTTGATAATAGCATCGAAAGCTGTCATACGCTGCCATATCCGGAAAGAGTGGTTCCAGTCGTTCGGCAGCCACTTCTTGTAAATGATCCTGATCCAGCAGTCTCTTCACATCCTGCCATGCAATTGGAGCAGCTTCCCGACCCAGCAAAGCCGCTCCCCAAGCACAATAAAGCTCCCCGTGCGTGACAGGAAGGACATCTGCCGAAGAGATTCCGATCGTCTGCAAGAAGCTACGGCGAAGCGCCGGCATGAAAGCGAACGGTCCGCCCAGAAGCGCCAGCTTCCCCTGTATCAGCCGCCCTTTAGCCAGATCAGAAAGCACCTGATTCACCACCGCCTGGAAAATAGATGCTGCCAAATCCGCTTTACCGACGCCCTGATTCATCAGCGCCTGAATATCAGTTTTCGCATAGACCCCGCACCGGGAGGCAATGGGATAGAGATGTATCCCATTTTCTGCCAGCGCATTCAACGCCTGGATATCCACACCGAAGAACGCCGCCATATGTGCCAGAAACGTTCCCGTCCCACCTGCACATTTCCGATTTGTTCTGAGATCCATCTCGCCATTTCTCTCGAAATACATCATCCGCGCATCTTCCCCACCCAGAGAAACAGCCACATCGACCTCGGGGTGAAACCTCCGCAAAGCCTCTGTCTCTGCCTGCACTTCATCCACGAAAGGGATCTGCAGTGCCGAAGAGAACTCAGCCGCCCCCTTCCCCGTAAAAGTCAGATGCAATGCCGCCTCGCGCACTTTCGCCATCAGTTGCCGCCACAGTATTTTGAGCGTTTCCCGCACGCGATAATGATGCGGCACATACGCAGAGTACATCAGACGCCCCTCCGCGGAAAGCGCGACCACTTTGACAGCGGTGGACCCGATATCAATTCCTACTGAGATGGACTCCATGTCGGTAACCCCTTTCCTAAAAAAACTCTCAATAGATAGGTTTAGATTGGCTATCCATTGAGAGTATTTTAACATATTTCTACCATTCTTTATGGAAACATTGGTGAAACCATGGAATCAGGTGCAGTCAGTATCCTCTTAGAGCTTGAACTGGGCAGAGATCGCATACGTTCTTGGCGCGCCGAGACCGATGTTATTGTTGCCGGCTGCATACCAATAGTCTTTATCAAAGAGATTGTAGCACCACGCAGAAAGTGTCACTGGCTGCTTTCCGAAATGCGTATCCCAGGAAACGCCCAGATCCACCAGCGTCTGCCCGCCGATCTTAATTGGGGCATCATAGCTGGCTGTATTTCGAATCAAAGCAGAACCGGTATAGGTCAGACGTCCTGTCACCTGAAGCGCATCTGTCGGCTTGTACATCAGCGCCAGATCTGCCGACCACTTCGGCATCGCATCTACGCGTCTGCCGTCATTCAGCCCTTTCTGTGTCTTTGTCTGTTTGGAGTCCAGATAAGATACGCCGACGATGTAGCTCAGTTTCTTTCCGGCATCGCCAGACAGAGAGTATTCGATCCCGCGATTTCTCTGTTCTCCATCCAGTTTATACGCTTCTGTGCCATCCCCATTCGGCACAGCGATCCCATTGGCTTTTTTGATTTCGAAGAAACTTAATGTGCTTAACGTATCTCCATTCTTATACTTGAAGCCAAATTCATTCTGTTTCGTTTTGGACGGTGGAAGAATTTCATTTCTATTACTATAACTCTGTCCAACTGTATTGCCCTGTACAAAGTTTTCGGTATGGCTGGCATATACAGCCACCTTCGGCGCGATCTTGTAATTCAAGCCCAAAATCGGAGCGGTCGCGCTGGACTTGACCACATGCCCCTTCTGATCATCTTCCTTGACTTCATGCCCATGATAGCCAAAGGTAAAGTGAAGTCTATCATCCGGAGAGCTAAGTGTATTCACCAATGTCCAGCCGCTCATGATATCCGACTGGCTGGGATTGATGGCATCCCATACTACGTTTGGACGAGAAGAAGACGTTCCGCTGTAAATGTTGCCAGTCACAGCATACTTATTGGCATCGCTTACATTAGTATCTTTTTCTCTTGTAAACTTCGTCCAGTCAAACATCGCTGACCATTCATTTTTCCACTGACCGACATTGAATTTTCCCTTGAATCCGGTATTGGCATAGGTATAGTGATGGAAAACCGGCATCTGTGTATAGGTGCCTGTGTAATTCCCATCAAAATCTATCAGTTTTCGTCCGGACCACTGCTGCAGCCAGCTGGAATAATCCTCCCAGCGCCAGCCAAAGTTGCCAAACCAGGTCAGATCATCCGACAAATACTGCTCATGATTCAAAATGAAAGTGGTGTTTTCATATTTATCATTGGACCAATGCGGAGAAAGGTTCTTTTTATTATTCGGTACCTTTGGAAGACCGCTCAAGCTGCCGAGGCCAATGGTATTGGACCGACCATACTGGTTGTCATAGTCGTAGCTGAAGAAAATGTTGGTCTTGCTTCGTTCTGCGCGATGATCGATGTTGATTGCAATATCTCTCTTGTAATCTCTAGTGCCATCTACGGCGAGATCCCCCGTCGCATTCAGCGCATTGATGCGCACGCCCCAGGCATTATCCTTGCCGAAACGTTTACCCACATCGACCGTCTGAGTATAATAGGAATCGCTGGACCAAGAAAGACCTGCATTCAGCATTGGCTTTTCCTGTGCTTTTTTCGTCGTGACACCGACAGTTCCGCCGACAGAGCCTGCCATGAAAATGCCGACTCCATTGACCCCAATGTTTGGCCCTGCCAGTACTTCGACGCGATCCATATAGTTGGTCGGCATGGTCATCTGATGACTCATGCTGGGGATGCCATTCATACTCCAACTGCCGCTGCCTGCCGAAAAACCGCGGATATACAGATTCGTATCCGTAGACCCGTGTGTAACACGGACAGATGGAGACAAAGACAGCACGTCCATCACACTTCTCTGCGGCTGGGAGAAGGTTTCCATCGCCTTCTTGGTAAATGTCATCTGTTCAAACGGTGTATCCAGTACATCCTGGCTGCCCAGTGTCCCCACATTCTGCTTCGTACCTACCATGCCGGATGCGACCGGTGCCAGCTGCGCAGTATCTGCCTCATAGCGATCAGCGGTGACGATCACTTCATCGAGCTGTGTACCAGATGCCAGTACCCCCCCCAGAAATTCCGTTTGCCATCAATAATGCGGCCACCAGCCCTGCTGCTCGTTTTTTGTTCATAGTCTCTCTCCTTACATAATATACTTTGATAAGAGCCACAAGAACCACAAGAACCTTCATCTTGTTCTCTATCTTTGCACATTTTTGCTTTCTTCGATTCTCATGATGTAAGCAAAATAGTTCATGTGCTCTTAACCGTAGACAAACGTATTATAAAGTAGTGGGTTACCCACAGGTCAATGTCTTCGTTACATTTATTTGAAATAATTTGGATATAACCCCCGAGCAAAGATTTCTATAGCATCCCTCACGCGAACCGCCGGACAGCGGATTGTATAAAAAGGGATCGCATATACCCTTTTATTTTTGACAGCGCTGACTTCCTGCAAGGCAGGATGTGTGTATACAGACGCCAGTGTCTCCTCATCAATTTCCGGCTTCGACTGAATAAAGATGATATCCGGATTTTCTGCGACTGCCGTTTCCAGACTCATGATCTCTGTATTTCCGACACTCTCGACCTCTTTCCCCAAGACATGACCCCCCAGGCGAGTCACTATATCTCCTGGCAGTGTGCGTGGCGTATACACATGCAGATCCTTTGCAAGACTGCCTATCAGCAGTACCTTGGGATGTGTGTCCTGCCTGGCACTGTACTCCGCATAGGTTTTCAGCCTGTTTTGAATATCCCCACAGATTTCTGCTGCCTTTGTGCTGTTCCCGATAATTTTTCCGATATCTTCAATGTACTTCAATTCATCTTCTACGACATGCTTCTGCAGAAATTCCGCATTATTCATCATGGTCATATACACAGGCACATGGCGCTCATGCCAGAAATTCCACGTCCCGATAGAATTGGCTCTACCAGTGAAATCAAAAAGCCAGCCCAAGATAAAATCCGGGTGCAGCGTCAATGCTGTTTCCTGATTCAAAGTGTACTTGGTCATCAGCGGCAGTGTCGGATAGATCTTTTGATTCTCTTCCGTCAAATGACGCACATCATCGATCCCTGATACAGCCACGATCCGATCTTTGGCTCCCAGCTCCAGCAACGTCTCAAGGGAATTCTGCCACAGGGCGATGATCTTCTGCGGCGGCTTTTCATACGTCGTAGCGACCGCGTGCCCCTGACTGTCATAGTTCTCTATCACCACAGGAAATGCCTGTTCCTGCCTGATAGCCGCAGCAGACGAGGCGGGCGGCGCCTGGTTTCCCATGCCACATCCGCCAATAAGAAAGGCGGCTCCCATGAGACAAATTTGTGCATATCGTTTCCAATTCATTTGTGTTTCCTCATAAAATAATCATACTACGCATTGCATTCTATTATGGTATTATAAAGCTATGGGTAACCCACAAGTCAATCGAAAGCTAAGATGATCATGGAAAACGCAAAAAAATATCTAACCATTCGCAAATTCAGTGAATTAACACACACATCCATTGATACACTGAAGCACTATGACGCGATCGGGCTGCTGAAGCCTGCCTATATCGGAGACAATCATTATCGTTATTACCTGCCCGAGCAATCGCTGGTACTCACGCGCATTTTGTTTGGAAAGAACGCCTGCATTCCGCTCAAAGAAATCCGAGAATTCATTCTGGCAGAGAACCGAGATGTCACGATCAACAAGTATGATGAAATCTCCCAGACGCTGAAAAGCCATATGCAGGAAACCACCGCCATCCTCAATACCATCAGCAACCTTCGCTACTACTACCAGCTTTCAAAGCGCCACGCACCAGGGACTTTATTCGAGCTCTACCTGCCGGAGTGGTTTATCATCACCTCAAAGAAAGCCAAGACCAATCATCAATTTGAGTCCTCTGAATCCAATATAGCCAATCAACTTTTTCTGGAAGGATTTGCTGATGAAAAATGGCCGCATTATCTATTACAGGCACTTTTTACCTCTGTCGACATTGCCAAGAAAGACTTCACGCAAGTAACCTACTTTTTAAAAATTGATCATCCAGAAAAACATAAGAAAGAAGAAATTCAATTCATTCCCAACGGCGAATGGATCTGCATGCTTTTCTATGCATGTGGACGAAACATGGCAGAGTGTGTCCACTTTTATCTGGATGCGCTCAAAAAAGAAAACCAATCTATTAAAGGCCCCATTTTTATCATGGACATCGTCAACTGTCTCATCACCTCAAAGCCAGAAGATTACTGCACCATGATCTATGCCATGAAAGAAAAACAAAACTATGAAGAATACTGACACACGTGAAGTCATTATGATTTCTATCCGCCTATCCGATAAAAATCTCCAGGCTGATTATTATCCATTCATTCTTGAACCAGAAGCACGCCACCTATTCTTAAAAGAACTGGCTTCACACTTCGCAGCCAGAACAGATCTTTTGGATATTCAGCAGCACCTGGATGAGATACTTTTGACGCTGGACGGCCGGCAAACAGAAAGTTACACGTTTGCTCTCACGTTGCCACGCCTGATTTCTATCACTCTAGATACATGCAATGCCTGCGGCAAAAATCAGCAGTGGTTTCGCAGCTTGTCTGCCTGTATCGCCATGGATGCCGGTCTTTCCCGCCCTATACGCCTTTTCATCTCAGACACGATCCCACCCATCATTCAATGGACAGGCCTTCATGCTGACAGAGTTTCCACTCTTACCCAAGAAATGGCCGCCGGCAATTCCCCTTCCTGCCTGATCACACATGCTCTTTACAAAAGACTGTCTCCTTCCATCCAATCCAAGTATGCGACGCTTTATTATATCCGTCATATCTGCTGCTATTGCGCAGAGTTATAACAAAATCAGCACAAGCAAAAACGCCCGAAGACTATAGCATATAAGCTACAGCCTTCGGGCGCTTTCATTTGTAAGATTTCAAGAAAGTGCTTTCCCTTCTTCCACCCAGCTTCTCAATTCATGCACTTCCTCCAAAAGTTCCGCATGTGTCAGCTTTTCATGCGGTTCATACTCGATAACGATGTCCGCGTCCTCGGTATATTTCCCTGCCCAATGCATGATCTGCCGAATATCTGCCGTTCCATGGTGATAGTCCAGATGCTGGTCTGCTTTGCCATCATTGACGGAGAGCCTATACACTTGGCGACGAAAACATTTGCCGGTCGATGATAGACCATGTGCGGCGTATCCAGCATCTGGATTTTCCCATGATGGATGACGAAAGGAGGAACCGCCTCTTCCCATTCCTTTTCAATCCGCTGCGGAAGCCAACCTCCGCCCCTTCGGGGCACCTCCTTCCGGAGGAAGGAGGGAGAGCGCGAAGAATAGGGCTGCCATTTCTTGCACATCGCCTTCTGTTTATTTTCTCCATCACGAAAAAAGCCAGCACCGTGATCGGTACTGGCTTTCAGGCTGGTGACCCAAGAGAGATTCGAACTCCCGACACCTTGATTCGTAGTCAAGTGCTCTATCCAGCTGAGCTATTGGGCCATGTGGCAGGGGCAGAGGGACTCAAACCCCCAACCTACGGTTTTGGAGACCGTTGCTCTATCAATTGCGCTATGCCCCTATCTGTTTGATGGAAGTCATCATCCATGTGACTTGTATATAATAACAAATCTTTCTGGAAATTGCAAGGGGTTTTTGAAAAATATTTTTGAAAAATGGAATTTAGGTTTAGGGTTTGGGGTTTGGGGGTTGGGAGTAATCCGTCGAGCAGCCGTTCCACAGACGGCGCTGGAAGGAGAGCGGAAGAATGATGGCGATGCCGCCACCATTCAAACCTCACACCTCAACCCCTAAACCCATGAACCTTACCTATACCAGCCGAGAGGGGAAATCTCGCCTTACTTATTTAATATATGCGGTCGCTTTCAGCATGAACATGTTGTCCATCTTCTTGCCGCCCATGTCTTTGGCGTTGAAGCCGTAGTTGGCTTCGACGAGGAGGCCGCGCATGGGGACGAAGGAGGCTTTGGCAAGGTAGAATTTCGCGCCGCCGTATTTCTTATCCGGGGAGTCGGTACCCTGTGCCAATGCTTCCATTTTATCCGCAAGATACGCTGGCATTTTATGCATTCCATGCCAATCCTTGTAAACATGTCCCATGTACTGGTCAACGATGTCATTGCTGGAGCCGCCGAAGTAGGTGCCTGCCTGGCTGTAGACGTAGTCAACGCCGATGGAGAAGGACTTGGCCTTGAGGACATTCGCTTCGCCGTAGTGAATGCCGTAGTTGTAGCTGTACGGACGTTCATTGTTCAGCGGAAGTCTTTTAAGATTTTTGACGAATTCGCCCTGGACGCGGAGCATCGGGGTGACGTTGTAGGAGCCGGCAAAACCGTAAGCCTTGCAGATGTGTCCGACAGGGCCGCAGGCTTTCATGGCATAGGCATGGGCTTCCCACTGGCCCGGTTTCTTATAAATATAGGAGGCATAAGCGACCGGCACGTCTTCATCATCGCCCCAATCCATTTCTACATCCGCTCCCATAGGATACATGTAGCCATTCTGTACATACATGTTATTCTGCTGTGCCAATGTAGCAATGGCTTGATCCATGGCTGCATTGGTAGCTTCTTTAGTGAAAGCCGCAATTTGTGCTGGGGTTGCATCAGGATGAGCATGAGTATATTGTGTTACCGCGTTTTGTACACCAGCTGCCATTTGTGTCTTTAGGTACTGAATTCTCGGGTTATTCTTACCCGCTTCCAGAATGGCATTAGCCAATCCTTTACCAGCCTCACTGTCTTTCAGTGGAATGCCACGCATCATCGGGCCGGTGTATGCGTAGTTGATATTCGTCGCACGACCGAAGGCGAGGGTGAGGCGGCCGCCTTTCAGGTAGTCGCCGAAGGAGGCAAAGACGCCTTTGACTTCGCCGTCATAGGTGTAGCCGGTGACGCCCATCTTGACGGGGAACTGACCGATGCCGATGAGGTTCTTGGACGGGCCGAAGGGGAGCTTCGAGGTATCCTGTTTCGGTCCGAAGTGGTAGGTGGTCCACAGGCGATTCAGGTGGAAATCACCATCGCCGTAGCCCGTGCGGAGCTTGGTCTGGCTCTTGTCCTTCGGATCGATGCGGTTCACGTCGTAGCTTTCTTTGCCATTCATGTCCAGGATGGTCTCGATCTGTCCATAGAGGTGGACGCGGTCGTTCACGGGGGTGATGGTATTTAAGCGGACGCGGGTGGAAAGCTCGTTGTGCTTCTGGACATTTCCTTTGAATACATTGTCATAGCGGTCGATGCTCTGGACGCGGAGCTCGGTGATGAGGTCGGTCGCGCCACGCTTCTTTTCAAGCTCTGCGATGCGGACACCGAGGTCCTTGAGTTCATTCGCATACTGAGAGGAGAGCTTGGCGAGGGTCTCCTTCTGGGACGCATTCAGTGTGTCTTCCTTCGCCATCAGGCGGGCGACGATCTGCGCGATCTCATAACGGGTGACATGCTTGTCTCCGCGGAAGGTGCCGTCCGGATAGCCGTCGATGATGCCCTCATCGGAGAGCGAAGCGACGGCCTGATAGGCCCAGTCGTCAGCAGATACGTCGGTGAATGGATTCGCTGCGCTTACGGTCACTGCGGCGCAGGCGAAGCAGGCTGCAATGGCTGCTTTCAAAAAAGCGTGTTTCATGGTTCCTCTCTTCTGAAATCGGAGCCGCTTTCCCCATGGTGCGCTCTCGATTTCTCATGCAAAAATGTAATATTAAAACTTACGGATATCATGTGTATTATTTTCTATTTACAAAACTAAAACATTATAGCGTAATAAGTGGGAGAGTGTCAAGAGAGAAAGGGGTTCATGTAAGTGTCAAGTTTTCCTCGGTAATTCATTTGACTGTCGATAATTACTATCTCC
>OCPT01000341.1_pt1 | contig 39414 bp, 29 predicted proteins | sample 1538741 | NCBI WGS metagenome assembly OCPT01 (sample SAMN04571723, study PRJEB22368) | human gut metagenome | biome: human gut; material: stool | host: Homo sapiens | place: Luxembourg | collected 2012-12-06 | reverse complement strand
CTTTTAGCATATGTCGTGGCAATTCATCCCATGATTGAAATCACGGGTGTTCTTGTCAAAGGCATAAAATATTAAATGTTTCTTTTTTGACTTTATTTTAGAATATCCTTAAAATTCATATTAAGTTTTTTATTACTTTAAGACCTTCTAAAGTTTCATTTTTAATTCCACCTGGAAACCTTTCTTCAGTTTCAAATTCAAACCCTGCCCATCTATATAAGCTAATTGCTTTATAACTCCAAGTCTGAGTTGGTATGTACATATCACAATCCCCTTCAATAGCTATCATAAGTTTAACTCCTTCTGAGATAAGAGCTTTTCCTAATCCTTTTCCTTGATATTCAGGCTTAACGGCAACCCACTCCATAAATGGATGTCTTCTTTCCCCTGTATATCTCCACCAAGCTGTAAATGTAGCAATTTTTTCTCCATTATTATTTTCTATAAATATAGTTCTTCTTTCTAACTCATCTATATAAGGTAAATATTTATTTTTAAAATATTCTTCTCCATCTTTAGCATTTTCAAATTCCAGTACAGATTTTTCTATTTCTGCCCAAGCTTTTTCATCACCTTTTTTAAACTTAACAAATCTAAAACCATCTGGTAAAATTTCATTTTTTAATTCTTTTCCCTTTTCTCTCTTTAAAATTATTTTAAAAAATTCTATACTTTTATCTAACATTTATATCTCCTCCAGATAAACAATATAACCTATTGAAACTTAATTTCTATCCTTATAGATACTTATTAATAAGACTATAAGTAATTTCTTATACCTTTCTATATTTAATTTTATCATTAAACTTATAATTTTAATATTACACTACTTTTTTTCATTCTTTATATCTAGATATTAATTGATCCAAAGAAAATAATAATTTAATTAAGTAAATACCTTTTCAACTTAGCATTTGTATATCCACAGAAATCCCTATTAATTTTTAGATATTAATAGAGATATTTTAACTCACTCATAAAAAAGTATGACAGATTCATAATATTGAAACCACTATATATAAAAATTACAATTATGGTGGTTCTTCACTTTATGCTACAATATCTTATAATAGTATATGTAGTTAAGTTTTTTAATAAAAATATGGTGATTTATATGTAATACTTTATATGAGCATAATAATTTAGCTACAACTTATTAATTTAATGATTTAAGTTGAAATTAATTAGATTAAAGTAATAAAAGCTGTAATTAATTTGAGGTGTTTTAAAATGGATATATGTGTTAGACCTGTATGGGCTGAAATAGATTTAGATATAATAGCAAATAATATGAAAGAAATAAGAAACCTAGTTGGTGAAAAGGAAATAATAGCCGTTGTTAAGGCTAATGCTTATGGTCATGGAGCTTTAGACATAGCTTCCACTCTTTTAGAAAATGGTGCTTCTAGATTGGCAGTAGCTATAATAACAGAGGCTGATGAACTTAGGGATGCTGGAATAACTGCACCTATTATGATTTTAGGTTATACTCCTATAAATTTCGCTGAAAATTTAATCAATAATGAAATTGAACAAACAGTTTATGATGTGGAATATGCTAAGGAATTATCTGACTTTGCCTTAAAGCTTGGCAAAAAAGCTAAAGTACACATTGCAATAGATACAGGAATGGGTAGAATAGGTTTCCTTCCAAATGAAGAGGGATTAAATAAAGTTTTAGAAATCTGCTCTTTACCTGGAGTTGAGGTAATAGGCCTATTTACTCACTTCTCAACATCAGATGAAAAAGATAAAACTTATACTTATGAACAATTTTCAAAATTAACTGCTTTTAATAAAGCTTTAGAAGACAATGGAATACACATTCCTTTAAAACATGCTTCTAATAGTGGGGCTATTATGGATTTACCAGAAACTTATTTAGACGGAGTTAGATGTGGAATTATTTCTTATGGATACTATCCATCTGAAGAAGTAAAAAAAGAAAACTTAAAACTTAAACCAGCACTTACATTAAAAACTAATGTAGCCTTTGTTAAAGAGTTAGATGAAGATATGTATGTAAGCTACGGAAGAACTTATAAAACTGAAAAGAAAAGTAAAATTGCCACTCTTCCAATAGGATATGCTGATGGATACTCAAGACTTCTTAGTGGAAAAGCCAAAGTTATAATAAAGGGGCAATTTGCTAATGTTATAGGAAGAGTTTGTATGGATCAATGTATGATTGATGTAACTCATATAGAAGATGTTAAAATTGGTGATGAGGTAATTCTTTTAGGTGAAGAAAATGGATTAAAATTTTATGCTAATGATATGGCTGAAATTATGGGAACAATAAACTACGAAATACTTTGTATGATCAGCCATAGAGTTCCTAGAATATATAAAAAGAATAATGAAATAGTTAAGGTAAGAAACTATATTTAATAAAAATAGGAGTGTATTAAAAGTTATTTTAATACACTCCCTTAATTTAGTCATTAAAATTTAAATAAACCCTAACCTAATTTAATCATAATTATTTCTAGCACTAATTTATATTTTGTTTTTCCTTATCATTAAACACTATTATCATTCCTAAAATAGCAAACATCACACTAGTGGATGTAACAAAACCATCTGCAGATATCCATGACATAAATGAAGTTAAAAAAACATATATTTCTGAAAAAATTAATCCTAAAATTGGACTTAATAAAATTATAATATACCCCATAAATCCTCTCCTATAATTAAACCTATTTTTCTAAAAATCTATTATTAAACAAGTTTTTTCTTTTTATTATATCTTTAAAATAATTAATTTCTGTTTAAATAAACCTCCCCTATTATATATATGCTCCCTTAAAAAATAAAATTCTAATAAAAAACAAAAGAAGCTGTATAAATATAGTTAAATAAATTAAACTTAATTCTACTTAGCTTTTTAATACAGCTCCTTTTCATATAAAAAATATAATTATTTAATTTTTATTTTATCTTTCAGTTCTTAAAGTTATGGATTCTTTTGAAGAAAGCTCTCCATTATTATATTTTGCTGCAATTTTAAAGTTATATATAGTATGTCTATTTAATCCTTTAAACTTATAGGTAGTCTCATCTTTTCCTAATTCAGCTACTTTTTTACCATCTTTATATAGTACGTATCCTTCTAATCCAAATGAATTTTCAGGTGCGCTCCACTGAACAGTTACATTTTTCTTTGAAATATTAGTTGCTTTAAAATCTCTAACTGGGCTTACTATAACTTCTGAGGAATCAATAGCTTTTAAAGCTTCTTCTATTACAATCTTTAATTCACCTAAAACTTTATCCACATCTACTTTTAATGAATTTTCATCATTTTTAACTCTTTCAGCCTCTAAAATAGCATCTTCTAACTTTATTTTTATTCCTTCAAGATGATCAAATCCTTTAAGTTTTTCTAAAATACCATATGCTCTTTCTATCTCAGAATTTAATTCTTCCTTATTAGGAACTTTTGAAAGTTCAAATTTAGCTTCTGCTTCAGTTAAATCAGAAATAGCCTTATTTATATCCTCTTGATTTGCACCTTCATTGTTTAATACCTCATTAGCTTTATCTAAAGCTTTTTTAAGTTCTTCTATAGCATTAGGAATATATACTCCTTCTGCATTTTCTAATTTACTTTCTATTGAAGATATTATCTCTTTTAATTGTGATTTATCAATTACATTAACTGATTCAACGAAAGTATCTATAGCTTCTTTTAAAGTCTTTGTTACATTTATAATTTCTTCTAAGGTTGTAGAACTTTCAAAACCTTCCTCAGCAATTCTTATAGCTTCATTTAAAGCATCTACAGCTTCCTTAGGATACTGTCCATTTCCATTTCCCACTACTGCATTTTCTACTTTTTCCTTAGCTAAAAGTACCATTGATTTATATGCAGTTTCAGCACTTACAGCATCATAGTATGAATCTAATGTATTTTTTAACTCATCATAAGCTATGTCTATTTCACTTTGTGAAACTTGCTTTTTATTGTAAACTTCTTTAGCCTCATTATTTTCTAACTTTAGCTTTTGAATTTCTGCATTTACTATAGCTTTTTCATTATAGTTCATGTTATTCATAAGACTTGGTAATATTTCATTTAGTAAAATATCAACATCACTTATTAAAGTTGCAAGTTTAGTTCTGTTTATTTGAACAAATCCTTTGTAGAATTCATTTAAGGCTGATTTTAAAGTGATCATAACTTCATTAGCCTCTTTTGAATTTATATCATTTCCTAAAGCTAATTTTGCCTCATCTATAGCATTTCCAAGGGATTCCTTAGCCTCTTCAGTATAATTTCCAGCCATATCCCCAACTACTGCACTATTATATATATCTTCAACTACTCTTATATAAGAAGCTAAACTTGAAGTAGAGTCTCCTTTATAAATTTTGATTTCTCCAATTTTAACATTCTCACTATTAAAATTAAATCCTACAAATCTTCCCATTTCGCCTAACTTTAATATATTAGAGTATACAGCTTTATTCTCTTCATTGTTGTTCTCATCAACTATCTTTGTCCATTCTGTTCCATCATTAGAAATCTCTATAGAGTATTTTAATGGAGAATTTCCTTTGCTTACTATATCTATTGCTGATATATCCTTTTCCTTACTTAAATCAAAAGTTACAGACTTTTCCTCTTCTTGTCCTGGAATCCAAAGAGTATTTTCATTTCCATCTCTTAAATTATTTGCTTCAGAATTATTTGAAGTTACCTCAACCTTAGTCTCATCTTTCATAGCTAGGTTTTCTGGAATTGCAAATACATTTAATTCAGCAGCTGAAGCAAATCCTCCAACCCCTTCTAAAGCTACAAGTTTAACATGAGTTGCCTTTGTACTATTAAATTTTAATGTTTTTAAACTTCCACTATCATCCCAATTTCCTTCAGATATTTTTCTAAAATTATTTCCATCCTCACTTACATGAAGCTCATATTTAGTTATATTTCCATTTTTAGCACCACTTCTTGGTAAGTAAGTAAACTTATTAATTTCGTAACTTCCTCCAAGTTCTAAAGTAATACTTTGTGGTAAATTGTCTACAGGATTATATTTTGTATGCCATATAGTATTTTCTTTTCCATCAATAGCAAACTTAGCTAAGCCTTCATTTCCTACATCAGGATGCTCTGATGTTGCTATAGCTTTCATATTTCCTTGAGGTAATGCTATGGAAGCTTGTTCAACTTTATTTATAGCCTCTTTACTCATAGCTTTAATTTCTGCAATAGCTGCCCACGCTAAAGGATATTCTCCACCATCAGCTTTTCCTGTAATAGTAGCATGTATTTTACTTATTTCTTTTTTTACAGGAATATTATATGACTTTTTATTATCCTCTGTATTAGAAGTCATATCCAATACTGTTTCTCTATTTCCACTCTCATCTTCAACTTCCACTTTAAATTTGAATCTAAATCCTTCCTTTTCAAAATGAAGTTCTAAGAAGTCTACAAAATTATTTCCTTCTAAGTCAATTGTGGCATTAGCTGGCATAGCTCCATTATCACTTATCCAAAGTGAACTTAAATCTCCGTCTGTAATATTAGATAAAGGATTTCCACTTTGAGAATTAGAACCACTTACATTTTTATTTTCTGCTATATTTACATAATTAGCTGGTTTTTCTTTTGACATGGCCTTTACTTCTGCAATAGCTGCCCAAGCTCCTGGATGTTTTCCACCTTCTGCTTTTCCTGTCATAGTAACATGAACTTTATTTATATCTTTTCCTACAGGTATTTTATATGATTTTTCATTATCTTCTTTATTTGAAGTCATATCTAATACAGTTTCTTTATTTCCATTTACATCTTCTACTTCTACTTTAAATTGGAATCTAAGTCCTGGCTTTTCAAAGTGAAGCTCTAAGAACTCAATATTTTCTGTTCCTTGTAAATCTATAGATGTAGTTGCTGGAGTTTGTCCATTATTACTAACCCAAAGAGAATTTAAATCTCCATCTGTAATATTAGATAATGGTTTTCCATTTTCAGCTTCAGCTCCAGTAACTGGTTTTCCTAAAGCAACGTTAGTATACTCATCTTCCTTTTCTTTTCCTCCATATACCATTATTTCTGCTAATTCTGGTATTTTATATGATGGACTTAGGTTTAAATCTACATTAGTTAATGAAACCCTAACTTTTTGAGCCTTTCCAGTAAAGTCAACCTTTTCAATGACTCCCTTACTAGAATAATCCTCAGATTTATCTGATACTATTTTCCACTGTCCACTTTCATCCATAACTTCTACTTTGTATGCTACAGCCCTATCACCAGCCTGATTTCTAAAAGCAAATTCTATTCCATCTACACTTTTAACTCCTTGTAAATCTACAGTTACACTTGCAGGATATCCCTCTTTATCAGCAACCCACATAGTTCCTGTATTTCCATCTGTAATGTTACTTAAAGGATTAGATTCATTAGATCCATGAGTTTCACTACTTACAGGCTTTCCTAAAGCAATATTAACTCTTTCAACTGATTCATTTTCACCTAATATTTTATCCATATTAGTTACCGAATAACTTTCCATGGCTATCTTAGCAAGTTCTCCTAAGTTTTCATTAGAAGCTTCTGTAGGATAAAGCTTATCTGTATCACTCTTCTTGTTTACCCAGTCATACTCCATCTTAAACCAATCTATATTAGTGGCTTTAGCTTCTCCATCTAATTCAGTTTGTAATCCATTTATCCATTTTTCCCATCTAGCATAATAATAATCCTCAGTTAATCCTGACCATTGTCTATTAGAATAATCTTTAAGACCACCACCGTCAGCATTATTTCTTGAACCCCAAGTTGTTACTAAAGCTCTAGCATTAAACTCAAATAAGTCCTTAGTCCAATCATCAGAATCCTTAAGCATAGTTCTAGCATCTTCAATCCAATTTCCTATTAAGAATTCAGATCTAGTTGATAATACTCTCTCTTGAAGCTTTATAAGTTCTAAAAACTTTCCTGAAACGAATTTAAATTTCTCTCCATTTCCATTATTATAAGCATTACACATAACCTCATAATATTCTTGAGCTGAGTTAGCTAATAATTGTTTTAATATATCAGCAAAGTCATAAAGGAATGCATCACTATCTTTTAATTCATCATAGTTCTTTGCAAATATTTCAATAGCTTTTTCAAATTCACTCTTATCATAAACTATTTTTGAATGTCCCCAAGTTGAAGCACTTTTTATTCCAAAGCCTGGTCTTGCATTTATAATAGACTCAGCAGCACCTTGGTAATAATCATTTCTCTTTTTGTAAGCAGTGTCTAATATAATATTCCAAGCCTCTAAAATCTCTTTATTAGTCTTACCATATCTTCTTTCAATATAATCTTCAGTCCATGTTCTAAAGTTTATTTGATCTCTAGTCCAAGCCATGTCAAATAAAAGTTCATACGCTAAAGGATTTGTATTTATAGCCTCTGGTGTAATACCTATACCAACCATATGCTCTGAATTAGCTAAGGCTTTAGGAATTTCTGTTGCAAGTTTTTCTGGTGCTGCATCCATTCCCATTCTTCCTCCAAAGTTATGAAGCATATTCCAAATCCACGGTAAATCTCTTTCCTCTAATCTATTCCAGTCTGGGCTTACCTCTGAGAAAAGATCTAATACCATAGCTTGGTCTTTTTTAGTTAATCCTTCTAACTTATTATTACTAGGATTTCCTTGCCAGTTTTGTATAACCCAAACTGCATCATTATCATGCTCTATCATCTTATTTTGAATTATTTCATATATCTTTCCATTATCTAAATCACCAGTATTTCCTCCCTCATGGAATGGATCTACTCCATATAAGTTAGTTACATCTCCAAACACTTCTTTTTGCTTTTCATAGAAAACATCTGCAACCTTTTGGAAATAATCTACCTCCCCTTCATTTACATATGTTTTAAGCATATCTGGTCTATCAAAGCCACACCATCCCCCTTGTGAAATAGTTTGTGCTTCTGGATTTTTTTCCTTAAAGTCTCTAGGTACCATACCTGAGTATCCTTGAAGAACAGGATTTATTCCAAAACTTTGCATTCTATCATGCATTTTTCTTCCAAGCTCTGCTCTTTGCTCAAACCAATCGTTAGGAAGTGGACCTCCAAATCCAGTCATATTTTGCATATAAAACCAAGCAAAATATGCAGGTCCTGAAATAAATTCTTTAACCTCTTCATCACTATATCCAAATTCATTTAAGGTTCTTCTTAAAACCTCTTCTTGTCCAATTATATCTAATACTAAGTTAACCCCATTCATAGCACACCAATCTAGGAATTCTTCATATTGATCCCAATCCCAGAAAGCCATTGTATAAGAGTAAGTACAAAAGTTTAATGCATATCTATGCTCATATGGAGTATCTATAACTACTCTCTCCCCAACAGAAGGCATTGTTTCAGACATTTTTAAATTAGACCCCATTATTGGATTGTAACTTACATTACAATAATTTTTTAAATAATAGTTAAATCCTGATGCTAAGGAAACACCATTATTACCTTTTATTAAAACCTTTCCACCCCTTGAATCAGAAACCTCAAAAACATCATTTCCATTTAATTGATCTCTTATTTCAAAAATAAACTTGTCCTTAAATTTTTCTCCTATTACTCTACCAACTAAATTCTTTATTTCATTTAAAGTCTTTTCATTGGCATAGGCACTATCACTATTAAACTTTTCATATTCAGTAGCCCAAGTGGTTTCACTAAAATTACTTGTAGCAATTTTCTTAACTTCCGGTAAACTCTCTCCTGTATTTTTACCAAATACATTTATTTCAGCTATATTCACCCTATCACTATTACTATTTTGGACTACATCAATTCTAATCTTTCCTGCCCTTACATTATCAATGGTATGCACATTACCATTACTATCTGATACATTATCATTATTTTTATATGCTATTTTATTAAAGTTTTCTCCATCTTCTGAAGCATATATATTATATTTATACACAGCTTCATCCTTATTAAATATTTCGATCTTTGATAATTCGTAAATTCCACCTAAGTCAACTTCTATCCATTTATAATCATTTGAAGATTCCCAATAGGTAGATAAATCACCATCTATGGTTAAATCAGCTGTATTGCCCTCAGTATTTCCCTTTGCAGTTACAGTAACCCCTTCTGCAATCTCAACATCAGTTGATGCCATTACCTTAATTGCACTTGGATTAACTAATCCAAATATAAAAGTACTTGTTAAAACATAAGCCATTTGCTTCTTAAATTTTTTACTAAACAATTTAAAATCCCCTTCACTATAATATATTCAATAAAACTACTTTTTGTTGTGCTTTACTATTATATTAATATGTTTAGTAAATTAAACAAATGTATGTTATTACAAAAAACTAGATTTTCCTACAAAAAATAACTAAATATTTAATTCTCATCTTAACCAAAATAAACAAAAAATATTTTTAATCCATAGTACTAAGGATTTTTTATAAGAACTAAATTTTTAATCACTATCACTTAATTAAAAGTAATAGCAAAAATTAAAGCTTATAGCTAACTTTAAACTTATTAAAATTAGCTACAAGCCCTAACTATTTAAATTAAAATATTTTATTATTTTTTAATTATTGTGGTCCCATATATGGATTATTTCTAGTTTTATCTTTTCCAAGTTTTCTTGACTCTTTAGAGTATCCTATTTCATTAGCAGTTTCATTTTTCATTTTCTCTACTTCTTTTTTAGTTTTTTGACTAGTCTTTTTATTATCTTTACTGTTTTTATTATTTTTATGAGACAAAGTTAAACACTCCTTTCAAATTAATTTCCTAATTAGTATTTAACTTTAATAACTCATATATCCTTAAAACAACTTTCCAAAACTGCTTACTATTTCCTAAAAATCACTAACACTTTACTTCCTCAAATTCATAATCCTTAGTTACATCATTTACCCATTTTCCACTAATTACCCTATATACACTGGTAAGAGATTTTAATATTTCATCACATTTTATAACTAAGAATACTAAGGCAACTGGAAGTTCTAAAACAAATGCTACAAAAAAACCACCTGGAATAGCAACAAGCCACATAAAAATAAGATCATTTATCAAGACAAACTTAGCATCTCCACCACCTCTAAGTACACCCATCATAAAATTACTTGCAAGAGATTGAAATACTATTATTCCTGAAGTTACAGTCATTATTTCCATAGCTATTAATTTTGTTGAATAAGATACATTATAGAAATTAACAACAAATGGTTTTATAAGTAAAATCATAAGTCCTGATATACATCCCATGACAACACTGAAAATCCCTATACTATAGGCATATTCCTTTGCTTTCTCTTTTTTACCTTCTCCTATGGTATTTCCTATAATTACTGCTGTTGCATTAGACATACCAAATATAAAAACTGTTACAAATTGATGAGCAACTCCATTTATACTATTAGCAGCCACAACCTCTGTTCCCATTCTACCAACTATTACAGATATCATAGAAGCTCCAATTGCCCAAAGTAATTCATTACATAAAACAGGAGTACATAATCCAACATAGTCTTTTAAAATCTCTTTATCTAGCTTTAATAAATGTTCTATCTTAAGACCAATCTTTCTTTCATATATAAACATAAACACTAAAACTATTGAAAACTCAGTAATTCTAGCACAGATAGTAGCTATGGCAGCTCCTCTTATTCCAAGTTCGGGAGCACCTAAATTTCCAAATATAAAAATCCAGTTTAATATTGAATTTACCACTAAAGAAGCAGTATAAACTATAATTGATATACTAACAGTTTTTACTGAACGAAGCATCATTATTGTACAGTTTGTAATAGAATAGAACAAATATCCTATGCACACAATTCTTAAATAACTTGCTCCAAAATCTATAACAGCCTTATCAGTTGTGAAAATTCCCATAAAGTATTTTGGTAAAAATAACGCTATAAATATGAAAATACCAGTTATTAATAAACATACCCTATACATTATGGCCAAAATCTTATGAATTGTTTTAACATTTCCCTTTCCCCAATACTGAGAAATCATAATATTAGATCCCCCAGCTAGTCCAAACATTAAAATTGTAAGTACAAAAAATAAATTATTAGCTATAGAAACTGCTGATAGTTGAATTTCCCCCAAAGCTCCAACCATCAAAGTATCTACCATACTTACCATAAAGGTTATTAAATTTTGTACTGCTATTGGCAAAGCAATACTAAAAAGTAACCTATAAAATCTTTTGTCTCTAGTTATAATCATAATTAGCCCCCTTACTAAAAATATATTCTTATAAAAATCAATGTACATTATAGCATTCTGTACTAACTTATAATATGCGTTTAAATTTAGCAATATATAAATATTAAAGCAATTTTATTAATATTTTTATTTTTAAATTAATTCTTAATTAAAAAAAGCCCTAAGTTTTAAACTTAGAGCTTTAAAATCTAAACTAGATTATCATTTGCATAATAATAATTTCCATTTATAACTTAAATGTATTTTATCTTAAACCGTATAGAATAATTTTATTTTCTTGCTTTTTGTATTTTAACTTTTTTACCTTTTATAGTAACTTCCTTAAAGCTCTTTAAAACTTTATCACCTTTTCCATTTAATATATCAACATAAGAAAAACCATCTTGAACATCTATTATTCCAATATCTTCTCCTGTTAAACCTGGTAAGTTACTAAAACATCCAACAATATCAAAGGCTCTTATTTTCTTTTTCTTTCCACCATTAACATGTATTTTAACTATATCACCATGAACTTCTTTCTTAGGTTTCTTACTCTCTTTTAATTGAACCTTTTGACTTTCCTTAAATATTTTTCTTCCAGCTTTAACTTCTTCATCAGAAGGAAGACTTGCTTTTCTTATTTCATAGCCAATATATTCTTCAACATTCTCTAAATATTTCTTCTCATAATGATTTACAAAGGTAATAGCCTTTCCTTCTCTTCCTGCTCTACCAGTTCTTCCTATTCTATGAACATAACTTTCTGTTTCCATTGGAACTTCATAGTTTATAACAAGCTCTATACTATCTACATGAATTCCTCTAGCAGCTATATCAGTACAAACTAATACTTTAAAGTGCTTATCTCTAAAGTTTTCCATAACCTCAATACGCTTCTTTTGCTCCATATCCCCATGAAGTTCATTACAAGTTATTCCCTCATCCTTAAGCATTTTATAAACAGACTTAACCTTATTTCTTGTATTACAAAATACTATAGCACTCTCTGGATGATAAGCATAAAGGCATTTCCATAAAGCTTTCCTCTTATTTTTCTCCTCTATCTCAATTGCACTTTCTTCTATTCTATCCCTATTAAATACTTTTGATTTAACCTCTAAAAGCATAGGATTTCTCATATACTCTTCACATATTTCCTCTATTTCCTTAGAAAATGTAGCAGAAAATAATGCAGTGGTTTTGTTTAATCTTAATTCTCCTAATATGTCCTTTATTTGATCAATAAATCCCATTGAAAGCATTTTATCAGCTTCATCTATGACTACATAGTTAACTTCACTTAAGTCTAAAGTTCCTCTTTCCATATGATCAAATACTCTTCCTGGAGTTCCTACTACTATATGTACTCTTTGTTTAAGCTCTCTAATTTGCTCATTAAAAGGTTGTTTCCCAAATATAGCCGCACATCTAACCTTTTTTATTCTTCCTATATTAGAAAGTTCATCTTTAACTTGAATTGCTAACTCTCTAGTTGGTGTTAAAACTAGACACTGAACCTTTTTTTCTTCAATATTTATCTTTTCACAAACAGGTATTCCAAAACTTGCAGTTTTACCACTACCAGTTTGAGATTTAACTATTATATCTTCACCCTTTAATAACTTTGGAATAGAAGCTTCCTGAACCTCTGATGGATTTTTATATCCTAAATTATTAAGTGCTTTAATAATATCCTCACTTAAATTTAATTCATTAAATTTCATATATTGTTTTTATCTCCTTTTTTAAAACTTTATTAGTCTTCTTATAGTTATACCATATATTCATTTTTTCTACTAATTTTAATTTTTAAAATCCTAAGAAAATAAGATAACATTACATTTTTCCATATATCATAAAGAGGGAAACAGTTAAAATTCTTAAAATTAAAGGAATAATATAATACTATGTTTTCTCCTTTATTAACTTATATATTTTAAAATATCTTAATTATAAAGAATTTTCTTTATAATAAAAAAGTGAACACAAACAATATATTTTTTATTGCTTATGTTCACTTTAAACTATCTCTTGTAAGCAAGTATTAAATTTTCTTTAATTCTTTATCTTCACTCTATCACTTTATAAATATAACTTTATAAAGTCATAAACTTTATTTTAAAAGTCTAACTACATTTTCAGTTGTTAATTCTAAATTTCTACTTCCTTCTTTTAAAGCTTCATCTAAAGTTAAAACTCCAGTCATTATACTAAATATACTCTTTATACCTATTTCATAAAGGCCTTCTATCCCCTCTCCAACTTTTCCTGAAAAGGCAATTGTAGAAACTCCATTCTCCTTAGCTACAGTGGCAACTCCCATTGGTGTTTTTCCGTATATAGTTTGATCATCTATACTTCCTTCACCAGTAAATACAAAGTCTGCTCCCTTTACCTTTTCAGCTAACTCTGTATGTTTTATTACAAGCTCTATACCTCTTTTTAATTCTCCACCTAATAGTAATAAAGCGGCACCTAATCCTCCAGCAGCACCAGAACCTTCTATGTGTGAAACTTCTTTTCCTAGGTCTTTTTTTATTACTGAAGCGTAATGAGCTAAATTATTATCTAATTCTTTAACAATCTCTTTAGTTGCTCCCTTTTGAGGACCAAATACTGCTGAGGCTCCTTTTTCTCCTACTAATGGATTAGTTACATCACAAGCTACTTCTATTGATACTTCCTTTAGTCTTTCATCTAAAGAACTTAAATCAATACTTTCTATATCTTTTAATGCTCCTCCACCAAAGGCTATTTGATTTCCATCCTTGTCTAAAAGTTTTCCACCTAAAGCTTGAAGCATTCCACATCCTCCATCATTAGTGGCACTTCCACCTATTCCTATAACTAAGTGTTTTATTCCTTGATCTAATGCAGCCTTTATAAGCTCTCCAGTTCCAAAAGTTGTTGTTATTAAAGGATTTCTCTCTTCTCTCTTAACAAGTTGAATCCCTGAAGCACTAGCCATTTCTATAACAGCAGTCTTTCCATTACCTAAAACTCCATAAAAAGCTTCCACCTTGTTTCCTAAAGGTCCAGTAACATTTACTCTTTCAATTTTTCCAAAGGTAGCATGAACTAAAGCTTCTACAGTTCCCTCTCCACCGTCAGCCATTGGAACTTTTATGCATTCTGCATCTTTAAAGACCTTTTTAATTCCTCTTTCCATAGCATTACAGGCTTCCATTGAAGTCATACTTTCCTTAAATGAATCTGGTGCTAATACAAATTTCATCTTTATTTCCTCCTACTAGATTTTATCTTAATCTTTCATTTTAAAATCCAATGTGCTTTTACTAAAAACTCTATTTTAAATCATAATTCTTAAAAGTTAATAAATTTCATACTAAGTTTAAATTAAACCTTATTAAAAATTTTCTTTATTATAAAGTAACAAAATATTTATACCTTAGCGATAATAACTATATAGTTAAAACTTTTCTTTATTTATTAAATAACTATTTTAATATTATTCCAAATATTATAGTTGATACAATTGTCATTGTTAATCCAACTAAAGATTCATATGGTATAAGTTTAAGTCTCTCTTTCATATCCATTGAAACGCTTCCACCAGTAGCGTGGAAGAAGCTTCCATGAGGTAAGTGATCTAAAACTGTAGCCCCAGCATGTATCATAGCTGCTGTAGCAAGTGGTGCCACTCCTAATTGAACAATTGTTGGTCCAAAGACTGATGTAGCCACCGCTGTTCCTGAAGTAGTAGAGGCAGTTGCCGCTGACATAAGTATTCCTGAAACTGGAGCTAACATAAAGCTTGGTAATCCTAAAGCGTTTATTCCACTTATAATAACATCCTTTAATCCTGAGTTAGCAATTATTCCCGCTAAAGTACCTGTACCTATTAAAAGTATAGCTACTCCACTCATCTTAGCTAGTCCATATGTTGCATATTTGTTAATATGCTTAATTTTTCCCATAGCTAGTATTCCGCATACTCCACCTACTGGTAAAGCTATTAATGGATCTATAGCAATGCCAGCTATTGGTCTTAACATTAATAAGATTATTGCTACTAATGGTCCAACCATGGCTGGTAAAAATCCTGGCATATCTGTTAACTCTTTCATATGTTCATCAGATTCTACTAAAGAACCTTTTTGTTTTATTCTACTTGCTAATATACATGTAATTATAACTCCAAATATAGCTGGTACTATACCTGATATCATAACATTAGTTAATGAAACTCCTAAATTATCTGCTGCCGCAATGGTATTTGGATTTGGAGACATTATATTTCCTGCCTTACCTCCACCAACCATGGCTAATAATATAGCTGGTTTACTTAAACCTGATTTGTGAGCTATTGCTAAAGCTATTGGAGATACTGTTATTACTGAAACGTCTACAAAAACTCCAACCATTGTTAAAACCATGGTAGCTATTGCTAAGGCTATAAGAGCTCTTGATTCTCCAATCTTCTCAACTATTGTCTCTGCAATCTTCGCTGCCGCTCCTGATTCAATTAATACCCCAGCTAGTACCCCTGCTGTAAGTATTCTAAGGATAGCAGGCATCATATTTTTGGCTCCATCCATCATTAAATTAACTGTCCCTGTTAGTCCTGCTCCACCAACAAGTCCACCTATTAAAGCTCCTAATATAAGTCCGTATGCTGGATGAACCTTTTTTATGATAAGAGTGATTGCAATAACTAATGCAATTACTGCACCTAAAGCTGTAACTGTTACATTCACAATAAATTCCTCCTTCTTATTAAACTCATTTATTCTTATTTATATTGACGATTTTCATTGTATAAGTTTTCATATTCAAAATCATTATTTAATATCACTAAAATAAAAAGGTTTTCTTTATGCAAATGCACAAAGAAAACCTTTTTTTATTTTAATTGACTTACTATATATGCAATCAAAAATTGAAATAAATCTAAATAATTATCAAAACTTAAGCCTGTTATTTCCTCAATTCTCTCTAGTCTATAATTCAATGTATTTCTATGTATATGTAAGGATTCTGCGGTCTTTTTTCTCTCTCCACTATGCTTCATATAAGATATAAAGGTTTCTAATAATTCTTCTCCCATATTTTCCTCTAATATCTTGTTTTTAATAATTTTCCACTCCTCTTCATCTAAAAAATTATCTAAGTAACTAAAAACCTTTACTTTTTTATAATCATAAAAGAACTCATTTTTATATAATTTATTTCCTATGTCTACTGCTTCTACTGCCTCATTCATAGATTTTGATATAATTTTATGTTTTGAGCTTAATCCTATCTTAGAATTTGTGTCACTCATAATTTCCTTTAATTCTTTTAACCTCTTAAAGAACAAATTATTATCTAACAAAATTAAAACTATTCTATTTGAAGTTAAATTTATATAATACTCATCTTCTTTTATGAACCTTTTTATTTTTTTAATTATCTCCTTAAATTTATCTTTTTGAAACTCCAATACAAGTATTATTCTGTCTAAGGAAATATCAATACCTACATTTGCTCCCCTTTGAATAAATTCTAAGTCATAGGCCTCTTTTGAATAAAGCCATTCATAAATAAACTCTTCTTTCAATCTTTCTTTAACTATATGTTTATTCAAAGTGTATTCTTGATTTATTAAAAGTTCAGCAGTAACAGTTACAAGCTGTGTAAATTGCCTAACATTTTTAGGATTTCCTGTTATACCAATAACCCCTATAGCTTTTTCTCTAAAAAATATTGGTGAATTAACTCCAGATTTCACCTTATCCCCATCCTTAGATATTTCAACCACCTTTTTTACCCTCAAGGCTTCTAAAGCCCCATTATGTATCATTCCTATTCTACTTGAATCACCACTACCTATTATTACTCCCTTATGATTCATTATGTTTACATTGTAAGGAATAACCTCCATCATTTTATTAACTATATTTTGAGCTAGCTCCCTATTTAACATTATATTGCGCTAAGTATATCCCCTGCTTAAACTTAGCTCCTCCTCTCTTTGAATCTCCCATAATTACACCTTGGAATATTCTATATAAGCTTAGATAAACTGATACTAGCAAAATATTTAAACATTTACAATACTTAAAATAAAAAAGGATATGTATCAAAACTAGATAATAAAACTTATAAAAAATATAATCTATTAATTCTCTTAATATACTTATAAGTTTTATTAAAAAATTATTTTGATACATACCATACTATTTTACATACAGTTATTTTCCTGCTTGCTATTATTTATTTTCTTGAGTCTAAAATATCCTATAAAGCTTAAAATCGTACTTGGAACAACAAAAATTAAATCCATTGGAAATACAATAAGTGATATTAAATAAAGTATTCCTGCACTTAAAGCAAATCCTCTTTTATTTTTTATATAAGAAAACCAATTAAATATTGTAGCTAAAACAAATAAAACCATATGTGGTATAACAATAATAACCGCTAGAGCTGATACAGCCTTTTCTATATCAATATCGCTTATAATCCCCGCAGAAAAGTATGCTAAAAAAAATCTAATCAAAAGTAATGAATAAATAGTTCCTATTATTCCAGATACCAATAATATTTTTGAACGCTTTTTATGATTCATTTTGCTAAAAACTCCCTTAATTTATACTATTAAATAAGGCTCTACCTTAAAGTTTTATTTTTATTATTTTATAAGAATCTATATAAAGTATTAAAATTTTACAAAGCTAATTTGTATATTTCAAGGATGTCCTCTGTGTTTAATTCTACAAAATGACCTACTGTATGCTCATCATTATCTGTGCATTTTTTAGCCATTTCTTCTAATCTATCTTCACCTATTTCTAACTCTTTTAAAGTTACTGGAAGATTTATTGATTTGAAGAATTCTTCAAGTTTCTTAATTCCTTCTAAGGCAACCTCTTCCTTAGTTTTATCTTCAACTTGAACATCAAATACTCTAGTAGCAAATTGATTGAATCTATCTAAATCATGTTTATAAACAAACTTCATCCAAGCTGGGAATATAACAGCTAATCCTGCTCCGTGAGTAACATCATATATTCCACTTAATTCATGCTCTATATTATGTGATGACCAATCTGTTTCTCTTCCTGTGCTTAAAAGATTATTATGTGCTATTGTTCCAGCCCACATAACCTCTGCAAAGCTATCATAGTCTTCCTTATTTTTTAATACCTTAGGAACATTATTTATTACTGTTTTCATTGTTCCCTCAATTAATCTATCTATAAGTTCAACATTCTTTGTGTTTGTGAAATATCTTTCCATTAAATGTGCTAAAATATCTGCACTTCCAGCTGCTATTTGATATTCTGGTAAAGTAACACATAGTTCTGGATTTAACATTGAAAATTTAGGATATAAAAGTGGTGATCCTGTTGATCTCTTATACCATCCATCTTCATTAGTTATAACAGTTCCTGAGCTTGATTCACTTCCTGCCGCTGGTATTGTTAATACTGTACCTAATGGTAAAGCTTTTTCTATTTTAATATTTTTAGTAAAGAAATCCCATACATCTCCATCATAAGGAACACCAAGAGCTATGGCTTTAGCTGAATCAATAACACTTCCTCCTCCAACTGCAAGTATAAAATCAACTTTGCTATTTTTACAAAGTTCTATTCCCTTTTTAACTAAACTTAATCTAGGATTAGGCTTAACTCCTCCAAGTTCTATTACATGTAATCCTGCTTTATTTAAAGAGTCTAAAATTCTATCATATAACCCATTTTTTCTAATACTTCCTCCCCCATAATGAAAAAGTACTTTACTAGCTCCTAAGCTTTTAATCTCTTCTCCAACAGAGGATTCAACCCCTCTACCAAAGTTAATTTTAGTAGGATTATAAAAAGTAAAATTATTCATTTAACTCACCCTTTCTCTTTTTTCCATATTATTTAAATTAATTACGTTTACAATATTATATATCACTTTTTATTTTAAGTAAAAGATTATATAAATATATTTTACAAACAAAAAAGACAACCCTCCCTCAAAGGTTGCCTTTTCCTTATACTTAATTTCCCCCCTTGGCAAGCTATGCTTACCATTTTCTTTAAGTAATTAGAAGTGTTTCTTTTAATTCCCTTATTGTCTGTTAGTATTATCTTCTATATAAATATTACTTAAATTCTTAATTATAATTTAAAGCTTAAAGTTCTTTAAATGTTTTAATACTCTTTAAATTCTTAACTACTTTAATGTTACTTTTAAAGTATGAACCTCAAATGGTTTAAATGTAAGGTGCATTGTTTCTTTGTTTAATTCTTTTCCATCTATGCTATCTTCTATTAAGTTAACCATTTCTACCTTTTCATATGGAACATTTATATTAACTTTAGCCTTAGCATCTTCTCCATGACACTCATATAATCTGATTATCATTTGGTCACCATCTTCAGCTTTTTTAATTGTATCAATTATTACATTTTCACAATCTATTGAAACCATTGCTTCTTTAACTAGGTTTTCACCTAATTTTTCACTATAAATTACTTGTATTGGAGCATTAACTTCATGAGCTTCATGAACAACATTTCCTTCAATATAGTCTCCTCTGTGTGGGAATAAACAATAAGTAAATTCATGCTCTCCTCTATCAGCATTTGGATCTGGATATCCTGGACTTCTTAATAGATTTAAGTCTATCTTAGTTTCTGAAACATTGTGTCCATACTTAGAATCATTTATTAAAGCAACTCCATAATCCCTTTGTGATAAATCTATCCATCTTTGAGCACATATTTCACCCTTAGCCATATCCCATGAAGTATTTCCATGAGTAGGTCTCTTTATTGTACCAAATTGTATTTCACAATCTGCCTCTCTAGTATAAACATTAGTATTGAAAGATGTTCTAAGCATCTTACCATTTTCTTTCCAATTAACCTTTGTTTTGAAGTCGATTCTCTTACTACCTTCTAAAATGCTTATTTCTTGTACTAAAGTAGAATCTCCATATTTATAATTTTGCTTAATAGTTGCCTTTGGTCCATCTACAATAACTTCTGATTTTACTAAGTCAAAAATTTCAGATGGTCTATCTTCATAAACTCCTGAGAAGTCCCAAGCATCTCCATTATCTTCATAAACTCTAAGTTCATTTCCTTTTTCATCTCTTAAGACTTCTTTATTTAATTCTTTATCAAAAATTCTTGCAATTGTTCCATTTTCATTAAACTCAACTTTAACTAATCCATTTTCTAAGTTAGTTTCTGAAACTTTTAAAGTTGAAATTTCACAATATGGCTCAATTTCTTCTTTTTTAATTATTTCTCCACTTAAAGAGTTTAAGTTAACTCTTGTCCATCTATCATAAAGCTTAATCCACTTTTCTCTACTCCATGATAAAGAGTTTACTAATATAGCTCCTTCTTCCTTACTATATGCACTTTCTAAAATATCTCTATATAACTTTTCAGTCATTCCTTCTACCTTAGCAAGCATCTTTTCATAGACTTTTACTGACTCGTCATAAACTCTGCCTATGGATGATCCTGGTAAAATATCATGGAATTGATATAAAAGAACTTCCTTCCAAACTTTTTCTATTTCATCTTGAGGATATTCTCCCTTTCCTAAAACTTTAGCTTGCATTGCTGCTAACTCTAAGTTCTTAAGAGCTATTTCCATCTTTCTATTATATTTTTTATTCTTACCATGTGTAGTGTACGTTCCTTGGTGTTTCTCTAAATATAACTCCCCACTCCACACACTGTATTTATCTATATCCTTTTCTATTCTCTTAAAGAAATTACTTGAAGGTTCTTGCTTAACAGGAGCTATTCCATTTATATTTCTTTCTCTTCTTAATCTCTCTAAATGCTCTTCTCCTGGTCCACCGCCTCCATCACCAATTCCAAATAGCATTAAACATTCATCTGATAAGCCTTTATCTAAGAAAGCTTTCTCTGATTTAGCAACAGCCCTTGGTGCAGCTGAACTATTATAAGTTCCTTCTGGTGGCATGTGTGATAATACTCTACTTCCATCTAATCCTTCCCAAACAAAGGTATGATGTGGAAATTGGTTATTATTGTTCCATGATAATTTAATTGTCATGAAATAATCTACACCACTCTTTTTAAGAATTTGTGGAAGAGCTGCTGAATATCCAAATACGTCTGGAAGCCATAAAGTATCCATTTCTTTTTTGAATTCTTCTCTAAAGTATCTCTTTCCATATAATAATTGTCTTACTAAAGATTCTCCTGATGGAACATTAGTATCTGGCTCAACCCACATACCTCCTTGAGCTTCCCATCTTCCTTCTTCTATTTTTTCTTTAATTCTTTCATATAAATCTGGATAGTATTCTTTCATCCACTGATAAAGTTGAGGTTGGCTTGCTCCAAATACATACTCAGGATATTTTTCCATATTTGCTAAAACTGTTGAATATGTCCTAGCCCCTTTTCTTATAGTTTCTCTTATTGGCCATAACCAAGCTAAATCTATATGAGCATGTCCAATAGCTGAAACTGAAAGTGAAGGATCTCCACCTTTTTTATCTAATTCTTTCTTTAATATTTCTCTAGCTTTTTTAACTTCTTCTTCATTTAAGATTGTAACTTCTTGTTGAGTAACAACTCCATCCTTTAAGAAATCACATCCACTCATTCCAGTTTTAATACTTAATACCTTTGATGCTTCATAAAGAGCATTTAATATAGTATGATATCTAGCACTATCTTCTGGTAATTGATTCATAAGTTCATGTAAAACCTCTACATCATAGTAAAGAGCCTTTACTTCTTCATTACAAGTTGCAATATATGCATCTTTTATAATTCCATTATCTCTATATTTACCAAACAAATCGTTACATGCACAATCTGCCCATACATCTATAACTTCTCCACCTTCAGCTCTCTCAAACATAGGAACCTCTCTCTTACCTGGCATTCCTAAGCTTAAATCAAACTCTGAGTTTAAAGTTGTAAGCCCTCTCATAGGATTTCCATTCTTATCTACTACAAAGGCTTCTCCGCTTATATCTATTAAAAGAACAATTTTTTCTCCTTCATAACTTTTAGGTACTTCTCCCTTAAAGTTAAACCAACCACAGTCCCAAAGTTCTCCCCAAGACTCTCCTATAACTCCTTTTTTATGCTCTCCAGTTAGTCTATTTTCATAACTTACTGGCTCCTTAGTTATATACATATCTATTTCTAAAGGCGCAACCACATTGTATATTGCCTTTTCTAGCTTCTCACACAAACCGTTTACAATATTCTTGCGTTCATTTATCTGAAATAACATTCATCTCACCCCTTGATAAATTTAAAAATCATAAAATAAATCTTTAGAATCCTACCTTAATAATTAAATTAATGGGCTTCTTTTCTTTCGATTCATCTAAATTCTCTATTTTAAAGATATCTTATAAGCAATTAAGTGTAAAGTGGACAAATATTAGTTTTATAGTTCATATTTTTAATAATTGAAATTCAATTTAAAATCTCTTCAATTATAATTTTAACTTTTAAATTTATATTGTATTTTTAACTGTTTAATTTTTATATAACCAAAATTAAATTTAAATAAAACTTTTTAATTTTATATTTTATTCTAGAAATAAAAAAGGTATAAAATAAATAAGACCAAGGATAGGAAGAAATCTTAAAACCTAAACCTTGATCTCAATTTATTTAAAAAGGATTAAAATAAATCTTTTATAGGTAATATGCTAATTTGCGGAAGAAGTTAATTCTATAAAACAATATAATTTAATCCTTATTAAATACTATAATTAGAATTTATCGCAAACTAGTTCAAAGTATGCTTTTGGATGATGACAAACAGGGCACTTTTCTGGTGCTACTGTTGATTCTAAAATAAATCCACAGTTTTGACATCTCCATAATTGTTTTTCATCTTTTTTAAATATTTCACCATTCTTCAATAGATTATATAATTCTAAATATCTTTCTTCATGGTGCTTTTCTATTTCTCCTACTTTTTCTAATATGAATGCTATTTCATTAAAACCTTCTTCTCTTGCTTCCTTAGCAAACTCAGCATACATATCTGTCCATTCATAGTTTTCTCCACCAGCTGCATCCTTTAGATTATCTAAAGTTTCTCCAACTGTACCATCATTTAAAAACTTAAACCAAATCTTTGCATGAGCCATCTCATTATGAGCAGTTTCTTCAAAGATATCAGCTATCTTATTATATCCTTCTCTTCTAGCTTTCTCTGCATAGAAAGTATATTTATTTCTAGCTTGTGACTCTCCAGCAAAGGCTGTTAAAAGATTCTTTTCTGTTTTACTTCCTTTTAAATTCATGAACTCCACCTCAAAATTTAATTTTATAGTCTATCGATCTTATTTCTAATAAACATCAATACAATTTAATTTTTCCCTTTTTGAGGTTTTATATTCTAAATTTAAAGTTAAAATTTTTAGCTAAAATAAAACAAAGTTCTCATTAATAAATACATAATAAAGTTCAATTAAAAAATCTATAAATAAAATTAAATATTTTCTATAAATAATTTATCTAAATGTTTTTCACTTGAAAAGCCTAAATCTTTTAAAGCCTTGTCTATAGCATTTAGGACATAGGTTATATCTTCTATATTTGCATTTTCTCCCATGTGTCCAATTCTTAATAATTTGTCTTCATATTTATCTAAAGATGTTGACATTAGTACATTATATTTTTTATTTAGGTGATTTCTTAAGTTTAAAGCACCTATTTCTTCTGGTATTTCCACAGCTGTAACTGTATTTGAATATCCATTTTTTAAGAATAAATCTAACCCATATTCTTTTACTGCCTTTCTAGTTGCTTCTCCAATTTTTCTATGTCTTTCAATAACTTTTTCTTTTCCTTCCTCTAGAATGTTATCTATGGCAATCCTAAGAGAAATAATATCACTTATTGGCATTGTATATGGGAACCACTTATCTTTGTAATAATTTTTCCATATATTAAGATTACAATAAAAACCTACAATAGGTGTTTCTCTATTTTCCATAACCTTTCTTGCATCATCACTTATACTAACCATAGTAAGTCCTGGCTCTGCTGAAAAGGCCTTTTGAGATCCACCTAGGGCTATATCAATTTGCCATTTATCCACCTTAAATTCCTCTCCTACCATAGCAGAGACAGAATCAACAACTGTCAAAATTCCATAACTCTTAAGTAATGGACAAATTTTATCAACAGGATTTAATACCCCCGTTGGAGTATCACAATGAACAACTGTGGCATATTTAAAATCATTATTCTTCTCTAAAAACTTAGATAAAGCTTCAACATCAATCTCTTTAGTATAATCTCCTGAAAAATAAGTTACTTCTCCCCCATACATGGTTACAAAACCATCAAACCATCTTCCATATAAACCATTATCAATTACTAAAACCCTATCTCCTTTTTCAGTTAAGGATGCACAGGCAGCTTCTAACCCTAAAATTCCTTCTCCAGAAAGTATATAGCAATCATTTTTAGTATTTATAATCTCTCCAAACCTATCACAAGTTTTCTTATAAAACTCAACAAAATCTAAATCAACATCTGGATTTGTAGTTTTTAAAGCCCTTGCTCTTCTTACATTCTCTCTTAAATTAGTAGGACCTGGTGTATAAATAGTTTTATTACAATTCATAATTCATTCCTCCAAACACTCTCATTTTTCTCTTTTATAAAAAAATAACATAAATATTAAAAATCACCAATAGAATCGATACAATTTAAAATTTAAAAGGGATGTATATAAAAGTAACTATTCAATAAAATTCAAAAGTAAAAAGTTTTATAAATTTTGATATTTACCTTTACACTAAACTCTTGATTTCATGTTTTTATTTCAATATTTAATTCTTTAGAGGATTTAGATTCATATCAAAAGAATCCTGACCATGTTAAAGCAGGTTCTTTTGTAAAAAAAGTAGCATCATCAAGAGTTGTTGTAGATTATGAAATGTAAAAAATAGTTAAGGAGCTTTATTAATTTAAAGCTCCTTAACTATTTTTATTATATTATTTTTACTTTAAAGCATTTTTTACTGTTGATTTATATCCAGTATATGTTGCATAGAAATATCCACCATAAACAATTACCATTATTAAGGCAGTTACTAATGATGAAACTCCTATATCTGGTCTATTAAACATAGTTAGGAATCCATTTACAACCTTTATTGCTACTACTGAGTGAACTAAGGCTACAACTAATGGTAATCCAAAATAAATACTTACCTGTGTAAATATTGATTTATTTATCATCTTTTGAGATACACCAATTCTTCTTAAGGATTTATATCTATCAATACTATCACTAGCTTCTGATAATTGTTGAAGAGCAAGGACAGCAGTACTTGAAATTAAGAATATTATTCCTAAGTATATTCCTATGAATAATACTATATTTGTCATTCCATTATTCTCTTCATATATACGTTCCCTTGTATATCCATTTACAAAACCATATTTATCTAAATTCACAATTCCATCTTTATATTCATCAAATAACTTTTGCACTCTTTGTTCTTCTTCCTTAGAATTTTTAGGGAAGTTTATATTTATTTTATTTGAAGTAGGATTTAAATTTGAAAGAACATTATCTGGAACTATTAAAGTAAGCAAGTTATTTGTAATTCCAGTGCTTTGAAATGCCTCTTTTATAACTTTTCCTTCCCCAATTAAGGCATTATTAGCAATCTTATATTCCTTACCATCAATTTCTATTTCCTTGTTATTCTTAATAACATTTTCTAAAGTACCTTCTAATTCACTTGAGTTAGATGAAATTAATACTTCGTTATTAGCTAAACTTACTGATTTTTCACCACTTAAAGCTCTTATATCATTATATGAACTTACACTTATGGCATTTACACCATACTCAGAAAATGTTGAAGCTAATTTTTCTGCATTTTTTCCATGTGCATTTTTAGTCAATAAACTTTCTAAATTAGTTTTTTCTAGTTTATACTCATTATATGAAACAATTTTATCCTCTGGATTAAATTTAAATCCTAACTCTTTTATTGATTCTTCAGCAGTTTTTATTTTATTATCTTCATTAACATAATAAGTAGCAGATGCGTCAAATGGAGTTGTATTTTCTAATCCTTTTTCTAAAGCATTTTTAAAACTTAACCCAGTTGCTAATGTACTTATTGTTAAGAATAACATAAGACATATTACTGTCATTGATAAAAAGTTAGTATTTATCTTGCTATTCATTTGTCTTAATACAAAAATATTTAATCCTTTTAAGTAAACATTCTTATTTCTTTGTAAAACATATAAAACAAATCCTGCTAAACTAAAGAATAAAAGTAATGTTCCTAAAATTCCTAATACTATTGATCCTAAGAACATGCTATCTGTAGTATTTAATCCAACTTTAATTACTAATTTATACGCAACTCCTAATAATCCTAAAGATATAAAGAAGATTATTGCTGTTAATATAGGATTTTTTATTTTTATATCCTCATTCTTCTTAGCAGCTGTTAACATATCTATAAGTTTATATTTTGAAATTACAAAAGTATTAAAAAGCATAACTAAGATAAAAATTATACCAAAGTATAAAACAGTTTTTAAAATAGCATCAGTTGATAATAAAAATTTATAATTACTTAGAGATACTTCAAATAATTTAGATGCAAAGGCAGATATTCCTTGAGAAACTATTACCCCTACTCCTAAGCCTACAACTAATGATATAATTCCTACTAGTGCTGTTTCATATGTAAGTATTTTTGAAATTTTGTTTTTTCCCATACCAAGGGTCATATATATACCTAATTCTTTTTTACGTTTTTTAACTAAAAAGTTATTTGCATAAAGAATTAATCCACCTAAAACACAAGATATAAATACAGATATTCCAGATATTAACCCTTGTAATACTTTTATATACTCAGCCTGTCTTTTTCCAAGTTCTAAAAAGGCTTTTTGATCTCCTATGGAGTTAAATGCATAGAATATACATACTCCAAGAGTTAATGTTAGAAAATATATTGAATAATCTTTAAAGCTCTTTCTAACATTGTTTAAAGCAATCTTAAAATACATCCCTATCGTCACCTCCAAGAAGTGTTATAACCTCAATAATTCTATCGAAAAATTCCTTTCTTGAATCTGTTCCTCTTACTAATTCATTAAATATTTTTCCATCTTTTATAAATAAAATCCTATGAGCATAGCTTGCTGTAAAAGCATCATGAGTTACCATAAGTATTGTAGCTTCTAAATCCTTATTTAAACTTTCAAAAGAATCTAAAAGCATTCTAGCTGACTTTGAATCTAAAGCTCCTGTTGGCTCATCAGCTAAAATTAATGATGGATTAGTAACAATTGCTCTAGCTGAAGCTACCCTTTGTTTTTGTCCCCCTGATATTTGATATGGAAATTTATTTAATATTCCATCTATACCTAAACTCTTTGCAACTTTTTTAATAAGATTATCTATATCCTTAGGCTTTTTACCTTGTATTGTTAATGCTAAAGCTATATTTTCATAAGCTGTTAAGGTATCTAATAAATTAAAATCTTGGAATATGAATCCTAATTCATCTCTTCTAAACTTCTCTAGTTCCTTTGCTTTTAATTTTGTAATATCCTTTCCATTAATAACTATACTTCCTGTAGTAACATTATCTATAGTTGATATACAATTAAGCAATGTTGTCTTACCACTTCCTGATGGTCCCATTATTCCAACGAACTCACCCTTATCAACCTTAAAGTTAATATTGTCTATTGCTTTTGTTATGTTATCTTTGTTTCCATAATACTTTTCTATATTTTCAACACTTAAAATATTTTTCATATCCTGTTCCTCCTCGTTTCATCTTACAATGTTATTTTATCCTCTTTAAGAGAAATCACATATTTATTTATCTTTCATACATCTTACAATTTTGTAAGCTTTCTATATTAAAATAAAGTAGAGATTAATATAAAAAATCTCATAAATACTAACTTTCAATACTATTCTAAGTTTAAATCACTATAACTATATTAAAAGATATAAAATTTTAAAATAATATCCTTAATTAAATAAGACTAGGAATTATTCCTAGTCTTAAATAGCTTCTTCTAATACTTCACATTCTTTTTCTATATAATCACATAACTTTTCAACAGATGCTCTTTTGTCAATATTATGAATTTCTAAGTTAACATATCTATTCTTTAAATATTCCAATAAATGATAAGTAGAAAGATCTTCTACTATATCTGATTCCCTATATAATAAGTGTATTTTTGTGTCTTTAGAATTTGAGTCTAATAATAATTGTGTTTTTGAAAACCAATCTGTATTTTTATTGTTATTATCTATTTTAGGTATAGCCTGCATATAATTCCAAACTCCATTTTTAAAAGTAAAATCTATTTTAACTTTTAAATCATCTAAATCTTTTATAGGATTTATAAGCATATCATTTTTAACACGTTTTTTTAAATTTATATTTTGTTTAAAAATATTTTTCATGTACTTTTTAGCTGTCATAGTATTAGTTTTTTCAAAATTAACATTTTCTTTTCCCAAATATCTATTTAGTATAGTTTCAAATAATTTATCAACATTCTTAGTAAAAGCAAAATTTATCTTTGAAAATTTTAATTCTTTATTTGAATAATAATCGATTATTTTTTCTAAAAAATCTTCATCGTAATAAGATGCAATAGAAATCTTACCCACCACACCTGACATATCATCCTTGCATTTTTTCAGATAATACTCTATCATATCTCTATAAGATTTATATATTTCAAGTTCTACAGGATTATTCATAATTGCTTTTAGTTTATTAGACTTCTCATCAAGCATAAAAAACCTTACTTCTTTAAACATATCATCAAAGAAAATTAATCCAACATTAATTATTTCACCTTTTAAATCATCAGGTGAATATCTTATTACACTGTAATAGATTTTTCTTCTTTCTCTCTCCATTTTAATAATCCTCCTTTATAATTGGTAAATGCATCATGAAAGGCAAGAGATTGTATTATATGCTTAACTACATCTTTTTGCTTCAATATAAAATGCTTATAATAAGATATTTGAAGCTCTTTATCTATATACCATTCATCAGGAATATTATCCATCCATATATCAATCATTTCTTCATTAATACTCATTATTTTTGCAACTACATTTAAGAATGAATGTGCATCAATATTTTCCAAATCTATATACTGTTCTAGCACCTTAAATATCTTACCTGCACCACAAGAATTTTCGTTTAATATAATACTTTGGGTAAATGTATTTATATATTCAGTAGTTACCTCTGCTAACTTTAAACAATTTACTTTTCTTTGATCCCAAAAAGGTCCAAAAAAAGCGTGTCCATGATCTATTGCATATATTTTTCTAACTACACTTTTATCAATTAAAATGTTTCCTTCGTTATTATATCTATCAAAATTAGCTATTAATATGTCAAACGCTAATATTTTAGCAATATCTTCTTTGTTACTTATTCCTTTAAAAAAATTATTCCATGTATTTTTCATATATGGTTTTCCCATTGCTATTAATTCTTGACGATTATCTTTTAAATTATTCTCTACATATTTTAATTTTTCTGTAGCAAAATATTTTCCAGCTTCAAACCTATAAGCAAATCTCAAAGCAGGATCTTCGTTTATAAATTCTCCTGATAAGATTGCTATAACTGCTTCAGGCATAGGAACATCTAAGTACACTCCTATTTGATAAGCTAAAAGTTCATTTATAAACATGCAATCATAATTAGTTACATTGCCTTCATTGTCAGATCGTTGATTCTTTAAAATATATTCATTTAAATCATCTCCAAGTACCAAAACTGGCCTACTTACTCCTGCATCCATTTTACCTAATATAGCGTCTACTTCTATTTCTCTCAATGTACATTCTCCATCCTCTCTTTATCCCCAAAAGAAAACATTATACAATACATGATAGTTATATTTTCTTTTAAAGTTTTTAATGAAACTTTTTATGTTTAATTTTAAAGTTTCATTTTTATTTTACTTATAAATGGTAACCTTGTCCATAATATGAGATTTCTATAAAAAGTTAAATATGTTATTATTGATGGTTTAAGCATAGTGTTTTTAATCATAATAAAACTTCTTTTCATCTAACTTTAATATAATTATACAGAACACATGTTCTTAAGTAAATATAAAAAATAGTATGTAATTAAACATACTATTTTAAAGCAACTCTTCTTCTAAATCACTTAAAACTAACAGACATATTTAATAATATAATTTTTCATCCGAATATTCTTTTATATCTTTCTTAAATAAATTTAATGTACCTATTCCTATAAGTATAAAAAATATTACTATAAGTATTCCTGTAATCCAACTATTTATTTTTGAAATAGAAAATATTTATCCTATTACTGCAGAACCCAAAGCAATTATCACATTTTGAAAATATTTAAATGGTTCATTATCAAATTTGTTTTTTCTTAATTCAACTAAAATAATCTCTTGCTTTATATTAAAGTTAGAATTACATTCTATTAAATTTATATAATTTAAATAAATCTTTTTATATAGATTATTCACTGTATCTCTTCTATTATATGAGATTTTAAGATAGGTTTTGGTAAGTTATCTTATCATATATTACCGTAGCTGTCTTTTTACTATATCCAGCCTTAATAGTTTATTCTGTGGTGTTGTCAGTTTCTATATAATATTTAGAAAACACCTTCTGTTTTAAGTAAGCTTCATAACAACACCACCTTTCTTACCAACTATTTTATTAAATCATCACATAATGTACTTATAATTTTTCTATATTTATTTATAGTTTCACCTACTATTTCATCATCAACTACAATGATAAATTCTTCAGGTATATCTTTAACTTCAACTTCAAAATATTTTTTGATTTTTTTATATTCTTCTTTGTTTATAACTCCATTATTATGTACATATGCGTTTCTTATTTTACTACAAGCATATAAATACTCTAATAGTTTATTATCTATATTTGATTTACTGTGTTTGATTATAAATCTTACACTTTCAACTACACTATTAGAATACATAATTTTATTAACGTTTTTATTTATTAAATCCTCAACTATTTCTTCTTTTGTTTGCTTTTTTAAAAAAACATCACAATTTACTTTATTTTCTTTATTTAAAACTAATTGTGGTTTATTATAATGAATATATTTTATTATTTCACCAATAGTAGATTCAAAAATTTCATAACAATTTATAAACATCCTTCTTAATTCTAATCTACAAAATTTATCTGATTTAATAAATTCTGATAAATTTTCATATGTTATTTCTGGAATCTCATCATATAGTGGAGTATCCTTTTTTCTTGAACCATAATCGAAAATATCAAAAATAGAACTTGATAAAGAAATTAATTTGTAATGACATAAATATATTTTTATTTCATCATTAAATTTATCAAATGCTTTTTGGTTAATATTACTATATATTGATTCATAATCTAGATTACTAAACATATTTAATCCTCCAATACAACTAATCATAATCTTATCATAACATTATATTTCCAAAACAAACTAGACTTTAAGTATCTTAAGAATATAATGTAAATAAAAATAACCTAGCTTAAACTAGATTCTCTTTATCTTATATAATAAACCTTTCTTGAACTCCTGGATTATAGAAAACAAAATCTCCAATCTGTCTTATTATCTTTGTCCTTAATTCCTTCCTGCAATAATCCTTGTTATATCTTAAAATATAAGCTACATTCCCACAACTAACATTAAATTTATTAATATACTTTAATTTAACTAAATCCTTTTCTTCTTTAGTCCTAAGTGTTTATATAGCTAAATCTATTCTTCTCTTTAATCTTCTAACCTTATAATCTAAATCTCTCTTAAGATAGAATAATTCTTTTTCTTTCCTTATTACTTCATCTTCAACCATGCTACTAAATTTATTTGTTAGTCCACTTTTTTCACTATATCCAATAACTACACAACCAGTATAATATTCTTTAATATTTTCAATTTCTCCTTCTATTAATTTAATTTCAGCTTCTAATCTATTATAATTTCTAAGTAAATTTTCTATTTTTCTGAATATCTCTTTATTCATATCCCCCCCCAATTTTATTATATTTATATTTCATTGACACTTTTGTTTATTTGATCTAAAATATAAATGAATTATAATTAATTCATTTTCTACATGTGGAGGAATAGCCCGACGCAACAAGTTGCCAACTTGTCGGTTATATGGCCGTGTGGTTTCGAATAACTATATTATTTTTTGAATATAGTATTAAATATAAAAGTTAATATTGAGGTGATGAAATGGAACGATATATAATATTGCTGATAATATTCGTATTATCTTTATGCATATTAAAATGTCTTTAATTTTTTAATTAAAGCCATAGAATAGATATATGTCTATTCTGTTGGATCATATGTTAAAATAAATTAAAGAAATGTTCCATTAATCACTTTTAAGATAGAGAGTTGTAAAAATCAACTCTCTTTTTGATTTATTACTCAACTTCCTTAATATACTGTGTTAAGCATTGTTTTTTCCTACTTTCTGCATTACATATTCTTTTTCCTCTCTAGCATCTACAATTACAACTCCTAAAGTTCCTTAAACTCCTTAGATACTAAATCAATTTGAGCTCCTTCACAAAGGGTTTTAATCATACTAAGTCCAAAACCAATTTCATTTTTCCCTCCATGCTTCTATACTTTACTTTAAAACTTTAATTATTAATTCCTTTATTAGTTTTGTTATAGTTGTTCTCTAATAATTTAGGAAAATCTTTAGGCTTAATAAACCAATAAAATATTATTTTAAAGCTCTTAACCTTCGCTTCTATATTATAAAAATTCCTTAGAAGAAAATATTTAATAAATAATGTTAAAATTAAAAATATTTATGATATTCAAGATATTATTATAAAAATTACACAAAAAGAAATAACCCTACTTAAACCTTATAAGTAGAGTTATTAATTAACTTAATTTCTTTTATATAATCTTAAGAAATTATCTTTTAATATCTATATCTATTATATCCACCAAGTGAAGTATTATCTTTATCGAACCAAGAATCTAAAAGTTCAAACCAGTTACCAACTTTATTTATTTTTGGATCTAATCCATCTTTACACCATGCTAGTTTTCCATATCCACTTCTTAATCTATAAGCATTAGTGTCTAAAGGATTGTACCATCTTTGAATAGCCCAATGTGGTATTACTTGTCCTGAATATTGATCATAATAATTTCTATTACCATCAGGAAGGAAAATACTTATACCATTTTTTCCTTCTTTGAAGCCTTTAAAGTCATTACCTGCAAATGAATATAAAATTAATTGGTCAACATTTTTCATAACATTCTTTGATAATTTTTTAGTTGTTTCATCAAATTCATTACTTAAGCTAATTTTTTCACATAAATCATATAAATCAAAGTATGGATAATCAATCCATTCATATTCATCATAATTCTTAAAATAGTGCATAGTTGGTGCATTTTTTCCTGTACCTCTTAAGTTTTCAATAGCATCTTTTTTATTATTTTTGCTTAAATTTCTAGCTAAAGCATCAACTGATTTTTTAACCGTTTCAATTTTTGAAAGATCATAGCAACTTAATTGTTGATCTGTTACTCCATAGCTATTTACAGAATCACGTTGCTCTTCTACAAATAAGGCACCAAGTTCATTATTTGTAACTGTAGATGGGTCAAATATTTTTTCTTTTCCTCCTAAAGTAGAATCAACTTCTCCATTGTCACCTTTAGTAGATTTTAAACGAGAAAATATTTTATCATAAGGATATCCATTTCCCCAAACAACTGGTGCTGATGCTACAAGTGTTTTTGCTTCAAAACTTCCATTATTAGGTCTATATTGATAAGCTACCTCTGAAGTTCCCATTAAACAAGCATCAAATACTAAAACATCAACAGATTCATCCTTAGTTAAAACATCTGAAATTTCTCCAGTATAAATACAATCTTTGTTGTTACTATCATCCCAGCATATTGCCTTATTTACAGTACTAGCTCTATCTTTATCATCCTTAGCCCCACCACCATGGTTAGACATGATTAACATATACTTATCAGCTTCATAGTTCTTTTTACAGAATTTAATGAATTTTTTTAAAGTATTTGCATCTCCCATGTTAGCTTCATAATTACTTGTAGTAGTTATCTCTGGGAATTCACTTTTCCCACTAATTCTTTCAGCAGAATTTTCACCTATTTTATAAAGTCTTGTGTCTTCAAAATTAGAACCTAACACTTTTGAATCATTAGAATAACCAGGAATTCTATCAACTAATACTATAATATTTAGATTAGGATTATTTTTATAACCCTCTTTCATTTCTTCAATATCATTAAGTATGTACTCTTCTAGGTTATTATCACAATCAGCATATACCATAACCGTTAGTTTTTTATCACCTTCAGTCTTTTCAGCCTCTTTAATTTTCTCTGATACAGTTTTATGCTTGTGTCTTGGAGCAGCACTTACTGTTGAAGCTCCTCCTAATAGAACGCTACCAATGGTAATAGTAGCCATCAATAATGATAACTTTTTCTTAAACATATACATCCCCCTCTGAAAATTAACATTAAGTTAACATTAAGTTAATACTAATTTAATATTAATTTAATATATAAAATTTTCAATACAATTTGCATAACTGGTCAAAATTTATGCATAACTGGTCAAAATTTATACATAACTGGTTATAATAATCTTTATAAATATACAAAAAGTATTTAATTTTTGGGGAATATTATGAATAGCTAGAAAGGCAAATTTTCTTTTCTCCATATATATTTAATAAATTTTCTCTCACCAATATCATATAACTTTTTATTTTCTAATTTATAATTTTTTAAACTTATAAAATCTTCTTCTGATAGTACATCTGATTTAGTAATATTAGGATTATCATTTGGGATTTCTCTAAATCCATTAACCCATAAAAAACCACCTGTATTCAAACATTTCATTAAATTATTATATAATTTTGGAAGTAATCTATAATGATTAATTATAATTAAATCATATTTATCCAAACTAAAAAACACATCATTAATTGATAAATCTAATAATTTAGTTTCAATATTAAGCTTCTCTTTCTCAGCAAAATACTTTAATCTACTTAATGCTTCTTTACTAAAATCAATAGCATAAACCTTATATCCTAATCTCGCTAAGTAAATAGAATTTCTTCCATCACCACAAGCAACATCTAATACTGTTTCTATTTTAGGTAAGTATTTAATATCTTCTTCTAAACATTTTTCATGATTCATAATATTTAAACTTCTTAATTTAAATCTCTCATTCCACCAATGAGAATCTCCCATATAATTCATATATAATCCCTCTTTTATTTATACTTAATTTTATATAATTGTACCAAATTTATTTTTCATATAATAAGTTATTGAAATCCAACAAAATAACCTTAGGCATTGATACAACTTGCCTAAGGTTAAAACCTAATTTATTTATAGTTTCCTGTACATCATCTAATGTATGAGTTCCTGTAACTATATTTTTTTCCATAAGTATTTGTAAAGCTTCTTTTGTAAATGTACTTCCTTCTATTTTATTAGAATTATAAATAAAATCATATTTTAATATCTCATTTAATGAATTATGAATTCCCTTAGTTTCCTTTAATATTTTTAGAAATTTCTCATAATGTTCATTATTCATTTTAATCGCTAGACCTCCATTAACTAAATTCTCATATGTTCTTTCATTTTAAAGTTTATAATACATCCATTAATAATTATAATGCTATTATCTTACTCAATTACTTTTACTAAACTCTTAAAAATATCTAAGTTTCTAATATCTAAATATCATATTTTATTTATAGTATTTCGGACTCTTTATTTTTAGGTTTAAGAACACTAAATATCATATAGTTAATCTAAAAATACAATTAGTTTAAATAATGAAAACTAATTGTATTTTTAAATTCAAATTTATTTCATTAATTAGCTATTATGTCATCTCCTATTGGAAAAATTATGCTAACCTCTGTTCCCTCATTTTCTTCTGAAGTTATTTTTAATCCTAAGCCTAACTTATCACAAAGATTTTTGCATAGGTATAACCCCATACCTGTAGATTTAGTAAAGCTTCTTCCATTTTCTCCAGTAAAGCCTTTTTCAAAAACTCTACCTAAATCTTTATTAGGTATTCCAACACCACTATCTTTTATTTTAAGAGTTATGCTGTTTTTAGATTTCTTTGCAAATATTTTAACTCTACTATTTTTGGAACTATATTTTATTGCGTTATTTATAACTTGACTTATTATAAATTCAATCCATTTTTCATCACTATAAACATTGTAATCTAAATCCTCTAAGTCTATAGCTATTCTCTTGTTTATGAAATCTCTAGAATTTTTCTTAATTACATTTCTTACACTTTTCCCTAGAAAAAATTCTTTTACAATATAATCTTTGCTAACATCTGTACTTCTAGCATAATATAAAGCTTGATCTATGTATTCTTCAATTTTCTTTATTTCCTTTTTGATATTTTCACTAGACTCACTCTCATTATTTTCTAAAATAAGCATAGTAGAAGCTATTGGAGTTTTTATCTCATGAACCCATGTTTCTATATACTCTCTATATTCTTTTTGCTCCAGTATATATTTTTTAACATGCTCATGCATATCTTTATCAGTTTCTTTTAAAACCTCATATAAAAATTTACCATGATAGAAATTTGGTTCTTCTATTACCTCAGGTAGTAAATACTTTTTGTCTAAATTATCTAAAATACCACTTATGTTATCATAAAATTTTTTACTCTTGTAAAAATCTAAAATTATATATGTAAAAAGAGGAATAAACCAAAAACATCCTATTAAAAATATTATTCCTGAACCGACATTGCCTATGAACAATAAAACTCCTATAGTAGCAAAAATTATAAAGTTTACAATTAAAAAGAATATTTTATCCTCAAAGTAATCCCTTAGTTTCATGGCATAATATACCCTAATCCTCTTCTAGTTTCTATAGCACCTTTTACTCCAACCTCTTCTAATTTTTTTCTAAGTCTAGTTACATTTACTGAAAGTGTGTTATCATCCACAAAAATATCTGAGTTCCACATATAATCCATAAGATCTTCCCTTGAAACAACATTTCCTTTATTTTTTAAAAGATGTGATAATATCTTAAGTTCATTTTTAGTTAACTCTTCTTCTTTTCCTCTGCAAGAAATTGTTCCATTAGATAAATTAAGCTTTAAATCACCATATGTTAAGACTTCTTGTTCTGATAAAGAATAGGTTCTTCTAAGCAATGAGGCTATTCTAGCTAATAAAACTTGAGTATTATAAGGCTTTGTTATAAAATCATCAGCGCCTAAATTCATACTCATAATTTCATCCATATCACTATCTCTACTTGTAACTATTATTATAGGTACATTAGAATCTTTTCTTATTTCTCTACAAATATGATATCCATCAAAATAAGGTAAGTTTATATCTAATAGGATTAAATCTGAATTATTTTCTTTAACATACTCTAATATATTTTCAAAATCTGTTGGAGCTAAAACTTCATAACCATACCTAATAAGAAGTTTTGTAAGTTCTTCTCTTATGGTATCTGTGTCTTCAATTATAAGAATTCTCTTCATACTAACCATCCTTTCCATTTAAATAGTGAATATAACTTCTGTTTACATTTATTATATAAAAAAACTGTATTAAAGCACTTCTTTTTAATTTAAGTTCTCTAATACAGTTATAATGAAAAATACTATTAATTACACAATATAGTTTCTATAAATTTTTAATCTATAAATTATACAAGATGTGCTTCCTTTTAATATGTTTGATATTGCAATGCTCCACCAAACTCCATTTATACCTAAAAACTTTACTAAAACTAAGGCCATAGGAATTCTTAACATAGTAAAGATTATACTTATAGCTGATGGTATTTTAGGAAGTCCTAATCCTGAGAATACCCCATTTGATATCATCTCAAAACTACTAAATATCTGAACTATTCCAAGCACTCTTAAATAACTGCTTCCAATTATTATTGTAGCCTCATCCTTAACAAATAATCCTACTAATAATCCTGGAATACAAATAAATAAGGCTGAAACAAATATTGAATAGATAGCTCCTAAAAGCAAGGCTTTCTTATACCCTTCATTTACTCTATTTAATTTCTTTGCTCCATAATTTTGTCCTGTAAATCCTGCTATAGCCCCGTTTAATCCTCCAATTACCATAAAGCTTACAGATTCTATTTGAAGGCCTATTTTCTGAGCTGCTATAGCATCTGCTCCAAAACTAGCTATAATTCTAGCTAGTATAATATTCACCAAGGTAAAAAGTACCCTTTGAGATGCCATAGGAAATCCTAATCTAGCTATTTCTCTTACTTTTTCATAGTTTACTTTCTTTTTTAAATCTATTTTAAATATTCCTTTTCCATAATATATATACATAAAAAACATAAGTATATTGGCAAGTAAGGTTGCCACTGCTGCTCCAAAAACACCAAGTTTAAAGGTATATATTAATATTGGATCTAATATCATATTTAAAATTATACCTGTAGCACTTATTTTTAAAGCTAATTTATTATTACCAAAGCTAGCTAATATTCTAGTAAAAAGATAATTAAAAAAGCTAAAGAATAATACTGGGGCACTTACAGCTAAATATATATAAGAATCTCTTTCAACTAAAGGATCATTTAAATTTAAAAATCCTATGAATCCTTTTCCAAAAACCACTAATACTAATGCATATATTAGTCCTATAAGAAAATTCATTATAAGACCATTTCTTATATAATCCTCTGTCTCTATTTCATTTTTTCTCCCTACTTCATGAGAAACCTTAATTCCAGTTCCCGTAACTACTAAGGCATTTATAGAATATCCTAGTCCTAAAAAGAAGCTTGAAGAGCCAATGCTAGCCACTGCACTACTTCCAAGCCCTCCAACCCAAAACATATCTATAAGTCCATAAGCAAACTGAAGGAATGAACTTCCCATAATAGGAAGAGCTAGGGTGGTAAGGACACTTAGTACCTTACCCTTAGTTAAATCTATTTTCTTCATTTACCCTTTCTCTCATTCTCTTATATTTTTATTTTTTATTTTTAAACCTTCATATTTCCTTGAAAGTTTTCTTTGCTCTCTTTTTAATTT
>OCPT01000320.1_pt1 | contig 40753 bp, 30 predicted proteins | sample 1538741 | NCBI WGS metagenome assembly OCPT01 (sample SAMN04571723, study PRJEB22368) | human gut metagenome | biome: human gut; material: stool | host: Homo sapiens | place: Luxembourg | collected 2012-12-06 | reverse complement strand
AACGAGTAATTTTAAGAATAGTTAAGCTATTTTTTCATAACAACTTAACAGATTCGTATTTTACCCAACAATATTATTTAAACTTTTGAAATTAATTTTAGTTTTTTATTCCTATTTTAAAAATGTAACCTATACTTATTTTATATCATTTGGCTAAATTTAGTATTCTAATTAACATTTTCTTATTACAAAATTAACTTTAAAATCTACATTTCAATTCTTCATATATATTTTCTTCTGTAGACTTATCTACTTTTATTCCATTCCAAATCTCTTCAGCTTTAACCCCTTGTGCAACTAACATAAATAATCCATCCACCGTTTTAAGACCATTGTCCTTAGCCATTTTTAAAAACTTAGTTTCTAAAGGATTATAAACTATATCAACAGCAACCTTAAACTTTTTAATTACCTTTTCTGAAACAGCTACTGAATTTATATTAGGATACATTCCACAGGGAGTTGTATTGATTAACGCAAACTCTTCATTAATTTCTTCAAGCTCACCATAACTCATAAAATTAATATTGAAATCTTTAAATTTTTTAAAAGCTTTCTCTCTGTCCCTAGAAACCAAAACTATTTTTTTAGCTTTGCTGTCCTCTAAATATTTTAAAATACTTCTAGCAGCCCCTCCTGCTCCTAAAACAAAAAAGCTATTTCCTTCAATATTAACCTTTGCTCTTTCTAGCATTTTACCAAATCCATAATAATCAGTGTTATAACCATAGGATTTCCCATCTTTTATTAAAATAGTATTTACTGCTCCTATAGCTTTGGCCTCATGTGAAATAATATCTAGCTGATCCATAACCTTCTCTTTATATGGTATTGTAACATTGGCTCCCTTTACTCCTAAGCATTTTAGACTTTCTACAATATTATTTTCAAAATCTTTTTTTACAGAAAAAAGATTATATAATCCATCTATATTATTATCTTTAAAAACTTTATTATGTATCTCTGGAGATAAACTATGTCCTAACTTCTCACCTATTAATCCAAATAACTTCAAAACTCCACCTCCTTAATCTTTACAATTTAATTCTAACAAAAACATTGAATAAAGATAAAACTCTTATACTATACAATAATTAAGATTTAAACTTTAATAATAAAATTCCATAATTAATTCATAATTCTATGATTAAATCACCATACAAAACTTATAATAATCTTTTTACATCCCCTGTTTAAAGATTAATAATAATTTTAAATTTTTGTTTAAATATCCAAAACCAAATACACAAGTTCATGTAAGACATTTAGTTGCCATACTAGGTGTCTTTTCACTTTAGAATAGTATTTAAAAAAATATATTTTTTAATCATATAATATTTACTTAGAATCTTATTTATATATTTTTAACCTTATAAAATATAATAATAAAAATTACTTCTACAACAATTAAAAATGCTCTTATGGCAAAATTAGTAGTAATTAACGTATATATAAGAGTTATTACCATTACCAATTTTAAAAATTTAATCAAAGTTTTAATTTCCAAATTTGATACCCTCTTTTTCTATAAGTAATTATTTGTTGACAATCATTATTCTACTCTCTTATCCATTTTCTATAGGGTATTTCAAAAAAAGTTTATGCTTTATTAAAATAAATGGATGTCTTGTTAATTTGACACCCATTATTATTAACATTTTAAAATTAAGCTTTTTTATAACATACTAAAATCCTATAATTGACTATTGAATCTCTTAACTCCTCTAAAATATCTTTTCTCTCTAATTCTAATTAAATTATGCTCTATTATTTAATTAAGGCTTCTTCTCTAAGTAATCCTTTTTCCCACTAAAAAATAATTTTATTTCATTTTACTTAATAAAATTTTCTCTAATCCCTATTTTATATTGTTGATATTCTTTACTTATATCCATTAATGCATGAAGCATCTCCTCTGCATAAGGTAAAAGTTCTTTATTTTTTACTCGACTTAGATTTTTCTCTATAACTTGATTTTCTCTATCTTTATGAAAAATTCCCATATTATTTTCTTTTTTGTATTTTGCAACATCTAAAACAACATTCATTCTTTCTTCAAAAAGTTTCATAAGTTCTCTATCTACTCTATCAATTTCTTTCCTACATTGAGCTAACTTATCACTCAAAAATTCCACCTCTTTTCTTTTAACTTCTTTACTATGTTTTAAGTAAATATTAATTTCATTTATAACATCATCAAAGTGAATTAATTTTCAACATTTTATACCATACTAGATAAAAATTAATTTAAATTAATTTTTCTTAATAAAAGTAAATAAAGCCAATTTTATTTTAAAACATAACTATTTATTTAATTAACTCTAATATAGAAATAGCTGCAATGGCTTCTATAACAACTAAGACTCTTTGAACTATACAAGGATCATGTCTACCATTTACACTTAGAATTTCCTCTGTCATATTTTTTATATTTATAGTTCTTTGTTCTTTAGAAATAGATGGTGTAGGTTTTATAACAACTCTGAATATAACTGGCATTCCATTTGATATTCCACCAGTTATTCCTCCATTATTATTAGAGTATGTCTTAACTTTTTCATCTTCTATGAAATATTCGTCATTTGCTTCTGATCCTTTCATATTTGCAAAGTCAAAACCTTCTCCAAATTCAATTCCCTTTACAGCAGGCACTGAAAAAGCTAAATGAGCTATTGTACTTTCTAAAGAATCAAAGAATGGATTTCCTATTCCAGCCTCTAGTCCTACTATGGCACACTCAACAATTCCTCCAATAGAATCTCCTTCCATTCTATATGAAGTAATCTCTTCCTTAATTTCTTCTATTTTATTTGTGTCTATTACTGGAAGTTCTTTAGTTAAAAGTTCTTCTAAATCTTCTTTCTTTAAATTTAATGCATCAAAGGAAGAATCCTTAACTTTTCCAACTTGCTTAATATGAGAACCAATAGTTATACCTTTTTCCTTAAGTATTTCCTTAGCTAAGGCTCCAGCAAAAACTAATGGAGCTGTTATTCTTCCTGAGAAATGTCCTCCCCCTCTATAATCATTAAAGCCATTATATCTTACATAACCAGGGAAATCCGCATGTCCTGGTCTCATTACATCTTTTATTTTTGAATAATCTCTAGATCTTTTATCTGTATTTCTTATTATCATTGAAATAGGAGCCCCTGTGGTGATTCCATTAAATATTCCACTTAAAATTTCTGGTTTATCCCCTTCTTTTCTCTGAGTTGATAAACTATTTCTTCCTGGTGCTCTTCTTTCCATATCTTTTTCTATGTTATCCATATTTATTTTGATTCCAGGTTCTATTCCATCTATTACTATTCCTATTCCTTCTCCATGAGATTCTCCAAATATAGATAATTTTATTTTATTACCCCAAACTCCTCCCATTTCTTTGCTTTTAAAGCTTCTTATCTCTAAAAGCTTCCTCCTTTCTGTCAAATATTTTATATATTATTCTTCTTTTAAAATTCCACCTAAACTCTTAAAATCTTCCCAAAATCCTGGATAAGATTTTTTAACACAGTCTGGTTCTTTTATAATAACCTCTTCCTTGCATCTTGTAGAAGCAATAGCCAAACTCATAGCTATTCTATGATCTTTATGACTATATACTTCTCCTCCTATTAACTCTTTAACTCCATTTATTATAAGTCCATCTTTTAATTCCTTTATATCTGCACCTAGTTTATTAAGCTCTGTACATATAGCATTTAATCTATCACATTCTTTTATTCTAAGTCTTTCTCCGTTTATAATCCTAGTCTCTCCTTTACTTAAAGCAGCAACCACTGTCAAAACTGGAATTATATCTGGGCACTGTGAAGCATCTATAATTGTTCCATTTAAATCCCCATGAATTATACTTAAAGACTCTTCTTGATTTTCTATAAGCCTAGCACCCATACCCTCTAATATTTCAATGCATTCCTTATCTCCTTGATAAGAACTTAAATCTAAATCAAGACAATTTATTTCTGAGCCTAAGGCCCCTGCTGAAAAATAAAAAGCAGCCTGTGAGTAATCACCTTCAACCTTATAATTCATAGGCTTATAACTTTGATTACCCTTTATTAAAAATTCTCTATAATTATTATTTTTTATTGTAACTCCAAACTTTTCTATCATGTCTAAAGTTAAATCTATATATCCTTTAGATTCAAGTTTTGTAGTTATTATTATTTTGGAATCCTCTTTTAATAAAGGAAGAGTAAATAATAAACCACTTATAAATTGAGAACTTATATTTCCCTTAACTTTGAATTCTCCACCTTTTAAGCTTCCTTCTATATTTAAATCAAGCTTTTCTTTCTCATAGGAATACTTAACTTCTTGCTCCTCAAAAATCTCATAATAAGTTTTTAATGGTCTTTTCCCTAAATTTCCTCTACCGATAAAATTAACTTTATTATCTTTTATTAAGGAAATTGGAACTAAAAATCTTAAAGTTGAACCTGATTCATTACAATCAATAACTTTATAATTAGAATCCTTTAAAATATTTTCTCCATTTATAATTAGTTTATCTTTTTCTACTTTTATATTTGCTCCTAAAGATTTCATGCCTTCCATAGTTGCAATAATATCTTCTGAAAAATCTATGTTAGAAATAACACTTTCTCCTTTGCTTAAAGAAGCACAAATAATAGCTCTATGAGCCATACTCTTAGAAGGTGGTATTTTTACACTTCCCTTTAACTTACTAGGAGTTATAATTACCTTTTTCACTTTTTACCAGCTCCCTATGCCTTTATTCAAAAAATTCTACAGTTGTATTATATATATATCCTTCCCCAATATCTTTTAAAAGAATAACATTTAAATTTCCATTTAAATTTTTCTTATCTAATTTTATAGCTTCTCTAGCTAATCCATTATCTTCAATGTTAACATCAGTATTTAATCCATACTTCTTTAATAAACTCTCAATCCTTTCTGCTGTTCCTTTTTTAGTAAGATCCTTTTCTTCTGCAATCTTACTTATCATATTCATTCCTATAGCAACAGCTTCTCCATGAGAATAAGTTTCATAATTATAAATTTGCTCTATGGCATGACCTAAAGTATGACCAAAGTTTAGAATCATTCTTTCTCCTAAATCTTTTTCATCATTTTCAACCAATTCTCTTTTTATATTGCAGCATTCATAAATAATTTCTCCAATATTCTCTTTTAAATCCTCTTTATTTTTAAAGCCCTCTAACTTTTCAAATAACTCTTTACTCTTAATGCATCCATATTTTATTACCTCTCCAAGGCCATCATTAAAATATTTTTCTGGAAGTGTTCCAAGCATATTTGGATCTATTAATACTAATTGTGGATGATAAAAGCTTCCTACTAAATTCTTACCTCTTTCTAAGTCAACAGCTACTTTACCACCAACGCTAGAATCAACTTGAGCTAATAATGATGTAGGTATTTGTATAAAGCTAATTCCTCTTAAAAAAGTTGAGGCAACAAAACCTGCAAGGTCTCCAACAACACCGCCACCTAGAGCTATGATTAAATCACTTCTAGTTAGTTTAAAATCTAAAAGTTTATTATATATTCCTGGTAATATACTAAAAGATTTACTCTTTTCTCCTGGTGTAACAGAAATAACTTCAACTTCAAAACCTTCACTTTCTATATTTTTCTTTATAGCCTCTCCATATATATCATTTAAATTATCATCAGTTATAATAGCTACTTTTTTCCCATCAAATACAGTTTTTATGTATTCTCCAAAATAATCCTTTAAATCCTTTTGAATTACTATATCATAACTTTTTTCATCTAAATTTACTCTTAAAACTTTCATTTTTATCACTCCAAACCCTTTAATTTTATGTTTTATAAAAATATTGATTTTATTATGTTATTCCTATTTAAGTATAAATTTAATGGGAGTTTAAAACCCCCACTAAATTAAATAATATTCTATAATTCTCTACCAACAGCCTTTGCGATAGCTCTTAAATCTTCCAAAAGCTTTCCGTACTCTTCTGGTTTAATTGACTGTTGACCATCACATAAGGCATTAGCAGGGTCATTATGTACTTCTATTATTAATCCATCTGCACCTACAGCTATGGCTGCCTTTGATAATGGTTCTACCATCCATGACTTTCCTGCTGCATGACTTGGATCAACAATTACTGGTAAATGACTTAGTTTTTTAATAGCAGGTATTGCACTTAAGTCTAAGGTATTTCTTGTATAAGTTTCAAAGGTTCTAATTCCTCTTTCACAAAGAATTACATTTTCATTTCCACCAGACATTATGTACTCTGCTGACATTATAAGTTCCTCTATTGTAGCTGACAATCCTCTTTTTAAAAGAATAGGTTTTTTTGTCTTTCCAAGCTCTTTTAAAAGATCAAAGTTTTGCATATTTCTTGCTCCAACTTGAATAACATCAACATCTTCAATAAACTTTTCTATCATACTAGTTGACATTATTTCCGTAACTATAGGAAGACCTGTTTTTTCCTTAGCCTTTTTTAGAAGCTCCAATCCTTCAAGTTCTAACCCTTGGAAACTGTATGGTGAAGTTCTTGGTTTAAATGCACCACCTCTTAAGAAACTTGCCCCTAATGCCTTAACTTCTTTGGCTATTTCAGTTATTTGTTCCTCACTCTCTACGGAACAAGGGCCAGCTATTAATGCTATTTTCTTATCACCAATTTTATTTCCTAAGACATCAATTATAGAGTTCTCTGGATGGAATAATCTATTTGCCTTTTTAAAGGGCTCTTGAACAGGCATTATTCTCTCTACATTTTTGTTTGCTTCTACTTTAGCAGGATCTATTTTACTTGTATCTCCAACTAAACCAATTACACACATTTCACTTCCAGAAATTCTTTGAGTCTCAACTCCAAGTGATTCTATCTTTTTTATAAATTTTAAAATCTCCTCTTCCTTTGTTCCTGGTTTTAATATAACTATCATAATTAGCCCTCCTTTTTTATTTTAACCTTTTTATCTAAAATAGTCTAAATGTAAAATTAAACTGTTTAAATTATACTATTGCAAAAAAATAGAACCCACTTTAATGAGTTCTATCAAATAAATTCTAATACAATATTACTATAATATTAATATCTATCACACTAATTATACAAACCCATTAGTTAAAAGAGAATAGTTTTTGTTGCACATAAAAGATCCAGAGCTAAAATGAAAGCCCCAGCTAGAGTAAAAGCTATAAAATTGTGCTACTAATCCCTTTACTAATAAATTTAGCATAACATCCTCCAAAAACTTTTTAAACAGTTATCTCTAAACTTTTTTTAAATTTATTATACACTTTGTAATTTCAAAGTCAATAAAACTTAAAACAAAAGTAGTATAAGACTTTATATAAAATCTTATACTACTTGCTTAAAATTCACTTCAATCTAATTAAAATAATTAAAACTTATTATCTTTCAGTTCTAACAGTTATTGATTCCTTAGTTGAAAGTTCACCATTAGAATATTTAGCAGCAATCTTAAAGTTATAAATAGTGTGTCTATTTAATCCCTTAAATGTAAATTCAGTTTTATCAGCACCTATTTCTTTAACTTTCTTACCATCTTTATAAAGAACATACCCTTCTAATCCATAAGTTTTTTCTGGCTCTTCCCAGCTTACAGTTACACTTTTCTTAGTCTTATCAATAACCTTGAAGTTTCTTACTGGGTTTACTATAACTTCTTCCTCAACTTCTGGATTTCCAACCTTAACTCTTACTGTATTTGAAGAAACTTTATTTCCATTAACAGTAATATTTACTTGGACATCAGTAAAGCCTTCAGAAGCTCCAGTCATCATTCCATTTTCAATAGTTAAAACTTCTGGTTTTGAAACCTTATATTCAACTTCAGCTTCTTCTAAGTTAACATTTGCACCATTATTCATTAATGCATTTATAGCAAATGGAACGCTTTGTCCAACTTCTAAGTCATGCTCTACTGTATTTAAGTTTACATGAGCTAATTCTGGTGATTCAATTGACTTATCTATTTCTTTAACATAAATATTATCTAAGATTACTTCTTTAAATCCATCACCTTTTTCTAAAGTAATATAGTAGTCTCCAGCAAAATCTCCAGTTGTAAACTCGTGAGTTACAGATTTAGTTTTAGTGAAAATATCTTGTGCATAATTTGAACCAGTAGCCTCTAAAGGAATATTTACAATCTTTTCACCATCTCTATTCTTAATATTTACAGAATATCCTGGAGCAGCATTTTCTAATGAATATAAGAATCCAAATTCATAAGTTTTATTTGGTTCTAATTTGAATGATGAAACATCTGTAGTTAACATTTCACCTATTTCCTTTGGTTGTTGGTTAGATTTTAATGAGAATCTTCCATCAAGTACCCAGTTCATTCTTTGATTAGCATCTATAGATATATCCTTCTCAGCTAAGTGAGATCTATTTGAATGTCCTCTTCCTGGAGATAAATAAAATGGTGATATACCTTCATCTACGTTTTCAAAATCTTCGTAGAATACATATCCATCTCTATTAGTGTGTCCTGGGTGATCCCATATTCTAAAGTCATCAACTAGTACAACTGAGTCAGCATCTCCTTCTGAAGCCTTCAAGTAAACATCAGCTGAATTTACTCCTTTAGGTACAGTAAATTCTACTTCCATTCTCACGAAAGTATCATCAATATACTTAACACCTTCTCCTTGTCTTACTTTACCACCACTTGTTATTACATTAGTGAAATCTTTTCCACCAACATTAACTCCTAGTGTAACTTCTCTATTATTATCATTTTTAACCCATGCAGATACTGAATAAGTTACTCCTTCTTCTAATCCACTTATGCTTTGAGAAATTTTAGCATCAGCGCCTTCATTTCCACTTATTTTAAGAACATCATTACCTAATCTCTTTTGAACACTTTCATTTTCAATAGTTATATGATCTGTATTTTCAGCAGTAGATTCTTTATTCCACTTATCAAAAGTTTGAGAATCAAATCCTGGATCAGCTATTTCTGAGCCATATCCCCAGTCCTCTATTCTCTTCTCTTCAACCTTTTCCTTAGTAACTATATAAGGAGTATCTTGTTTTACTTCTAAATTAACCTTTCCATCTACAACTGGTACTTCCTTAACTAAAGTTCTTCCTAGATCTGATAATTCATATAAATAAACTTTGTCATTAGAAGTCCATCCTTCTGGTAAAGTCCATTCTGAAGTAGTTCCTAATGGATTCCAGTGATATATCTTTTCACTATTTGCCTCATCAACAGGATTCCATGGTAAGAATAATTGAGTATCCCCTATACCAGTATTTCCAATTGAATTTTCTGGAGTAGTGGCAACTAATCTATCATTTCTATAGTAATTTATATTAGAGTTTTCTCTAACAGCCTTAACTCCATTTTCAAATAATACTTCATTTTCGCTCATCTTAGTTATTTGGAAATGTTGTAAATACTTAGTAGGTAATACTTGATTATAGAATACTTCTGTACCATAAGCACCTTCTATATCATGTCTAGTTCCCCATCCACCTGATAATAAATGCTTATTACCTTTTACTAATGGATCTGCTAAGAATGAATCTTGAGTATCATTTTTCATAAATCTCATTATTTTACTTGCATTTCCCTTGTTTGGATATGCAGGATCTCCACCCCAGTGAGTCCATGGAACATGTTGCTCTAATGGTCCATTCATTTCTGTTGCAATCATAATTCCATAATCATTTATCTTTTCTCCTAATTGATGAGCATTCCATCCATTACCTGTATAAACGTCAACGTAAATCCATCCTAGCTCTGGTGCATCTTCCATTAACATATCAAGTCTTCTGAATAATTCACCACTAGTTATATCTCCTCTTTGATTTACATAATAAGCTTGGTCTAACCATCCCCATCCTGGAGCATTTTCGTTAACTAATTCAGTTGGATATTCAAATGCATCCATAGTATATTCAGTTGCATTTATATGAACACCTATTTTAGCATTATATTCCTTACCTTGTTCTATTAAGGTATTGAAGTCTTCCTTACCACCTTGTCTCATACCAATATGTCCACCATAGTCTGGATGAGAGTCATCATGTCCTTCTCCTTGATATCCTTTATGAAGAACTAATTGACCAAATCCATCTGTGTAATTTGAAAGCTTTTTAATTGTATCTAATGATCTTAGGAATGGATTTTGAGTGTATCCAATATTAAAATCAATATATGACATTTGATTTTTTATTTCTTCTCCACCTACTGGAATTTTCATATTTTTTCTATATTGAATAGCACCATCTTGCCAATCTACTTGACCATCTTCATTCTCATCTCTTGCTATAATTACTTCTGACCATGGCTTTTCACCTTGATATAGCTTACTTCCTTGATCTGTTGTATCTTGAAGAATTTCTTTATAAGTCCAAGTACCGTTTGAAATTCCAACTTTTTTATAGTTTGTATTGTCAGGAAGAGTATCATTTTCTGTTGTTAATACAACCCTATTTCCACCTTCAATAGTATTATTATTTATAGTAACAGCAAACTTATCATCATTTATAAATGCATAAGTTTTACCCTTAACCCCTGGTTTTGCCTTAGCAACATCTGTAAACTCTTCATTTATATTATTCCAGTCACCAGTTGTTAAAACAGAGGCTGTTTTACCATTATTTAAACTGCTTACTGAAGCTAAACTATGATTTGGGAAATTTAATGTTTGAAGTTTAACATCCCCTTCTTGAATATCAGTAACTTCCATTCTTAATTTATTTTCATTAACAGTCATCTTTAAAGTAATAATCATTCCTATATCTTCAAAGTTTAATGTATATATACCTTCGTTATTTGCAAATTCACTAGTTACTTTTGGAATTCTCTTCTCACCATTAATTTCAACCATATATTGAGCTTCTAAATCATCTACAGATGCTCCTGATAAAACATCTTCAGTTCCTTTCCACTCATATCTAATAACAGTTGGGAATCTATTATCTAAAACAACTTTCATAGAATCTGATTCTATACTTTGTTCTTCTAATGGACCTACTTCTGGTGCCATTATTCCACCTAATTCCTCAACAACAAGATTATCTAAAGTAACATTTTTATTTCCATACCATCCAGTTAAGCCAACTTTTCCTCTTACATCTGGTAAATTAGATACTGCAACTTGCCCTATCTTCTCTCCATCAACCCACATAGTAATATTTGTATCTTCTACTTTAAGCTTTATTCTGTAAGTTTTTCCTGGCTCTGGTGTAAATGTTCCTGGGAAATTACCATATTTGCCATCTCCAGTTTTCCATACCCAAGAACCATTATCATAACAAACAGCTCCCCACTCAGTTTCTGATACATATCTAAATAATAGACCTATTCTTCCTCCATTATTATCAACAGAAAAATCAGTTTCATAAGTAAAGTTCTTAACCTCTGGAGAATTCATATCAACAGCTATTGATACTCCATTCATAGGTATTTTTACTTTACCCTCTTCATAACTTGGAGATCCTCCTCCTTGTACAACTTGCCAATCTCCTCTTGTTTCTTCTGTTTCAAAATTAGTTTCATAATATGCTAAATCTGAACTTACAGTTACATTAGCTATTGCTTTTACATCTGTACCTTCAACTGTACCTTCAACTTTGAATGTACCTGGCTTTGAATAACTTTCCTTAGGTATATAATTCCAAGAAACATCCTTAATACTAGACATACCATTTTCATGATTTACTGTAACACTTGATGGTAAAATAGGCTTAACCCTTGGATAAGTTTCTACATTTACTTCATTTATTGATACTATAGCTCCATTATCTATAGTCATAGGAGCATACTTAATATAATCAAATTTGGTAGTTTTAGCATTCCCCCATCCTCTATATCCAACTTTACCAGCATGTAATGGAATTAAATCTGACTCTTTATCATATATAGTTTCAAATTCTCCATCATTTACAGAAACATTAACAGTTAAGTGCTTTTCAACAAAAGTAGCCTTAACTGTTACAATATCTCCATTATTTAGTTTTGGTCCTGTAATATCCTCCCAACTATTTTTATTTTCTATAACCCAGCCAGTACCTGAGTTATAGTTGATCATTCCATAGTTTGACTCAGTTGCTCTGAATATTATTCCAGTTTGAGAACCTCCAACTGTAAATTTACTTTCTAATTCACCATTTTTTATATTAGGCGATTGATCTTCCATAATTCTATAATCTCCATTATTGGTAACTGATAAAAATCCATCAGTTACCTCAACACTTCCTGAACCTGCTAATTTTGTCCAAGTAATCCCCTCTGGTCTATCATAGTTTTGAATATAAGCCTCAGCTTCTTCATCACTATTAGTTAAAATTTCAGCTGATTCACTATTAATCTCATCTCCAGCTTCATTAACAGGTGTAGCAAGTACTGAAATTGGTAATTGTCCTACAATAACGGCAGCTGCTATTATTGCGGCAATCTTCTTATTCATGCATTTTCTACCCATTTTTCTCCCCCCTAATTTCATGTTAAATGTTTACATTTATAATTTTATCCTTTAATATAAATAAATAACATGTACATTTTCTACTTTAGTATGTATTTTATTTACAGATACTTTATTTAAGGTTAAATTATTTTTATAAATAAGGGGCTGTATCAAAATATAATAGATACTAGATAATCTACCAAAATAAAAGAACTATCTAAAATAGATAGTTCTTTTAAGGATTAATTGTTGACTATAAGTAAAATATATTTTTTATAAATATAATTTAATGTATTAATTCATATTGTAAATGCAATTATATTATTTATTGAAAGCTTTGTTATAATCTTCAATGAATTTTTTCATACCAGCATCAGTTAAAGGATGTTTTACCATTTGAAGTATAACATTATAAGGAATTGTTGCAATGTGTGATCCTGCCATAGCTGAATCTAAAACATGCATTGGATTTCTAACACTTGCAGATATTATTTCAGTGTCTATTCCATGTAAAGCAAACATTTCAGCGATTTGAGTTACAATTTCAATTCCTGGATTTCCTATATCATCAAGTCTTCCTAAGAATGGACTTACGAATGATGCACCAGCTCTAGCTGCTAATAAAGCTTGTAATGGTGAGAAGATTAAAGTAACATTTGTTCTTATTCCTTCACTAGCTAATACTTTTACAGCTTTTAAACCTTCTTCACACATAGGTATTTTTATAACTATGTTTTTATGTATTTTAGCTAATTCTCTTCCTTCTCTAACCATTTCGTCGCACTCTAAAGCCATAACTTCAGCACTTATTGGTCCATCTACTATGCTACATATTTCTTCAATTACTTCTTTAATATCTCTGCCTTCTTTTGCTATTAATGAAGGATTAGTTGTTACTCCAGCTAAAACTCCTAATTTACTAGCTTTTCTTATTTCTTCTACATTGGCAGTATCGATAAATATTTTCATTTCATAATCTCCTTTTCATTACTTTAAAAATATTAATTTGAATTCCATACTTTTCTATTAATCGTTTCCACAGATAGATATTAACACTACAAAACAAATTATTCAATATTTTTATTTAAAGTTTACACTTTGTTAATTTATTTTTCCTATATATTATGCTATAATATATTATTTTAGTAGTTTAATATATCATATTAAGCTATTAGAGTACCTCTTACATAATCTTTCTCATTTAAAGTGTACACAAATAATATAATTAATCTTCCACTATTTATTCTGTGTAAAATTTATAATTATATTTCAATATAAAAAACTTAATTTTCAATATAAATACTTTATATTAAAAATTAAAAAAAGATGATTTCTATATTTGTAGAAATCATCTTTTTTATTTTAATTATTCAAAATATCTTTTTAATAATCCTTCGAAAGCTTTTCCGTGTCTAGCTTCATCTTTACACATTTCATGAACTGTGTCGTGGATTGCATCTAAGTTTAATTGTTTAGCTAAAGTAGCTAAATCTTTTTTACCTTGGCAAGCTCCATGCTCTGCATTTACTCTTGCTTGTAAATTAGCTTTTGTATCAGCTTCTACAACTTCTCCTAACATTTCTGCGAATTTAGCAGCATGTTCTGCTTCTTCGAAAGCTATTCTTTTATAAGCTTCAGCAACTTCTGGGAATCCTTCTCTATCAGCTTGTCTTGCCATAGCTAAGTACATTCCTACTTCTGTACATTCTCCTACAAAGTTAGCTTGTAATCCTTCGATTATTCTTTCATCTACACCTTTAGCAACTCCGATTCTGTGCTCATCTGCAAATGCTAGGTCTTCTCCTTGCTCTATGAACTTGTCAGCTCCAACTCCACATACTGGACATTTTTCTGGTGCTTTTTCTCCTTCATAAACATATCCACATACTGTACAAACAAATTTTTTCATAATAAAATCCTCCTAATATTATGTCTCCATATTTTTCATCCATAGGTTATTAAGAAAATTATCCTACTAAATCTCTTTCTTTATAATCTATAGATTTAATTTGTTAATTTTTTCTTAACCTTTATCAATATTATATAATAATAATTTTCCATTATCAACATATTTTAAATAATTTATACTTTTAATAAAAAATAATCCTTTATTAGTTTTTTTATATTAAAATTTAAGTTCAAACTATCATTTGTTGTAATAAAACTCTTCATATTTTGTCATTTCAATTTTTCATGCAAAAAAGAAGGGATTTTTGTCAAAATATAATAAGAAAACTTACAAACATATTTAGAAAATTAACATCTAATTTCCTCGTAATATTTATAAGTTTATAAAAAATTATTTTTATCTATACCCTTCTCTCAATAAAATACTTCTTAGTCTTAAGAATAAAATTTCTAACAAATTAACAACTTCGAAGCCTTTCACTATATTAATCATTTTAAGGAAATATTTTTAATATATTTCTTATAAAAGGCATATTATCTTACCATTTTACCAAAAGGCATAAGAGATAATTTAGCCAATTTTAGTGACTGTATTGCAAAAGGTATTCCTATTATTGTAATAGCAAACATAGCTGCACTTATTAAATTTCCTAGAGCTAATGTAAATCCACCAAAAACTATCCATAATATATTAAGAATAAGATTTCCTGCTCCATCGTCAACAGTTACTACTTCTTTACCAAAAGGAGCTAATTGTAACCCTGCTAATTTAAAACATTGTAATCCAACAGGTATTCCTACTATTGTTATGCACCATATACATCCCCAAAATAACCATCCTAAAGCATTAAAAAATCCACCAAATATCATCCAAATAAGATTTCCTAAACAACTCACTATTTCTCCTCCTTGTATAATAAATATTTAATTTTTATAATAATATTTACTTTAATTATATAAAAAAATCAAAAAGTATTTTAAATAAAATATCATCTTTTTCTTTCGAATTCAACTAATTTTTATATATTTTTTAATGATTTATAACCTTTTTAAATTTATATATTAATTTTTTTATTTTTCTTGTTGACATTTTTCTTTTATGTGTATATAATAGTTATTGTCAACAGGACATGCCGAAGTGGCGGAACTGGCAGACGCACAGGACTTAAAATCCTGCGGTGCTAACACACCGTACCGGTTCGATTCCGGTCTTCGGCACCAAAACTCTTAAACTTAGTTTAAGAGTTTTTTTATTTTTGATAAAACTAAAAAAGTCCAAACACAAAAGCTCTATTAGAGTATTTTTATTAGATATAGATAAAACAAACTAATTTCACTGCTGTTAGATTGTTTACCTATATCTAATTTTTTTCTAATAAAGCCTTTTATTTTATATCAAATAATTTTTCTTATTAAAGAAATATCAAACCTTCTAAACACATTTTAAAGTAACCCTGTCTAAAGCCCCTTTATACTTATTAAAAAAATATTGAATCATCTAAACCTTAGATAGTTTATATTTAAGTACTTAATTTTTATTGTAATTATAGTTATAAATTAAAACTGTATTTTTTAAATTCTATCTAAAAATATTAAATACTAAATATATAACTTATGATTATAATATATTAAAATTTTCTAATTTCTAATGGCTATTTAGCAGTACCTATGTCTTTTCTAAAATACATTCCCTCAAAATTAACTTTTTCTATATTTTTATATGCATTTTCTTTAGCTTCTTCTAAAGTTTTTCCTTTACCTACTACAGAAAGTACTCTTCCTCCACTAGTTACTAAGGTATCTCCTTCTTTTTTTGCTCCAGCTATAAAAAATTCTCCCTTAAGACTTTCATCTATACTTATTTCATAACCTTTTTCATAAGCCTCTGGGTATCCCTTTGATGATAAAACAACATTAACGCAATATCCTTCATTCCATTTAATAGTTGTTTCATTTAATTTTTCATCTAGTGCATTTAGTATTATGTCTACTAAATCACTTTCCATTAAAGATAAAACACTTTGTGTTTCTGGATCTCCCATCCTAACATTATATTCTAAAAGTTTAGCCCCTTCTTCTGTTATCATTATTCCAAAGAAAATAACTCCTTTAAAGTCAAAGCCTTCTTCTCTTATACCTATTAAAGTTTTCTCTAATATATTTTCATAAAAATCAGCTAAAACCTCTTCAGTAACATATTTATTAGGAGAAACAACTCCCATTCCTCCTGTATTTTTACCCTTATTCCCATCAAATATTTGTTTGTGATCCTTAGCAGATAAAAATGGTAATATTACCTTTCCATCTGTAACTGAAAGTATTGATGCTTCAACCCCTTGCAAAAATTCTTCTACTACTACTTTCTTTCCTGCTCCATTAAATACATCATCTATCATAAATAAATCTAGTGTTTCTATTGCCTGATTTTTATTTCCACATATTACAACACCTTTCCCAGCTGCTAATCCATCAGCCTTTATTACCCTTGGATAATTGCAATTTTCTAAATAAATTTTAGCTTCTTCATAATCATAGAAAACTTCGTAATCAGCTGTCTTAACACCATACTTTTTCATAAAATCCTTAGAAAAACTTTTACTACCTTCAAGCATAGCTCCAGCTTTATCAGGCCCAAATATTTTTAATCCTTCCCCTTTAAAAGCATCAACTATACCATTAATAAGTGGCTCTTCTGGTCCTACAACAGTTAAATCAATATTATTATTTTTAGCAAAATTTAATAAATCACAAATCTTAGTAATCTCTATATTTTCACATTTATTTTCCTTAGCTGTCCCTCCATTTCCTGGAGCCACATAAATTTTTTCTACTTTAGAACTTTTCCCTAATTTCCATGCTAAAGCATGCTCTCTTCCACCAGATCCAACTAAAAGTATCTTCATATATAAAAGGTCATATAAATTAAACTTAGTTTAAATAGTTTTAACTTATATAATTAACTATTTAAAATTCAAATTAACTATATGACCTAATTCACCTCCTAAAATCTATTTATTTCTAATGTTTAAAATGTCTAACTCCTGTAAATACCATGCTTATTCCATGTTCATTACAAGCCTCTACAGACTCCTCATCTCTAATAGATCCACCTGGTTGAATTATTGCTTTTATTCCATTTTTAGCCGCTTCGTCAACACAGTCTCTAAATGGGAAGAAAGCATCTGATGCTAATACTGCTCCACCTTTTCCTCTTTCTAAAGCTTCTTTAGTAGCCCAAATTCTATTAACTTGTCCTCCACCAATGCCAGTGGCAACTCCATCTTTTACAACTACTATGGCATTAGATTTTACATATTTCACAACCTTCATTCCAAAGATCATATCTCTTAATTCCATTTCTGTTGGCTCTTTTTTAGTTACAACCTTATACTCATTAGCAAGTTTATTATCTTCTCCTTGAACTAATATTCCACCATCTACTGTTACCATGTAATTTTTAGCCTGAGGAGTATTCTTACATTTTATAACTCTTAAATTCTTTTTAGTTCTTAATACTTCTAAAGCATCTTCATCAAAATCTGGTGCTGCTACCACCTCTAAGAAAATTTTAACCATTTCTTCTGCTGTAGCCTTATCTATCTTTCTATTTATAGCAACTATTCCACCAAATATTGAAACTGGATCAGCATCATAAGCCTTTAAATAAACCTCTTTAGAATTTTCTCCTACAGCTACCCCACAAGGTGTATTATGCTTTAATGCACAGCAAGCTGTTTCTTCAAATTCACAAGCAACCTTCCATGCTATATCTAAATCCTTTATATTATTGTAAGATAAGGCTTTTCCATTTAAAATTTCAAAGCTATTCATAGCTCCATCAAATTCTGTTGAACTATAATAAGCAGCTCCTTGATGTGGATTTTCTCCATATCTAAGATCTTGAATTTTCTTATATGAAACTGATAGATATTCTGGATATTCCTCTTCTCCCTCTAGTAAGAAGTTAGAAATTGCAGCATCATAAGCACTCATTAAGTTAAATACTTTTCCTGCAAGAGTTTTTCTTAATTTAAATGAAACACAATTATTTTCTTTAATTTCATTCATTACTTTTTCATAATCTTTTTTATCTGAAAGAACTACCACATCTTTAAAATTCTTAGCTGCCGCTCTTAACATTGTTGGTCCACCTATATCAATAAACTCAACCTTTTCTTCAAAGCTTAAATTCTCTCTAACTTTTTCAAAGAAAGGATATAAATTTACAACTACATAATCTATAGTATTTATTTCTCTCTCTTCTAAAGTTTTCATATGCTCTTTATTATCTCTTATTGCTAATATTCCAGCATGAACTAAAGGATGTAGAGTTTTTACTCTTCCATCTAGCATTTCTGGGAAGTCAGTTATTTCACTTATCTCTTTAACCTCTATGTTATTTTCTTTTAAATATTTATAAGTTCCACCACTTGATATTATTTCTACATCTCTATCTCTTAAAAATTTTGCAAGTTCTAAAACTCCATCTTTATCAAAAACACTTATTAAAGCTCTCTTTTTCATTAAAAGACCTCCCTAGTTTAATATTTTCACTTTTCCATTATGAATTTCTATTTTTTCTTCGCATAAGTACTTAACAATTCTAGGTAGCAATATATGCTCCTTCTCTAAAACCTTTTTTTGAAGACTTTCTGGAGTATCTTCAAAATTAACCTGAACTATTTCTTGTGCAATAATAGCTCCTCCATCAACCTCATCATTAACAAAGTGAACTGTACACCCAGAAAATTTCACTCCCTTTTCTATAGCCTCCTTATGTACATTTATTCCATACATTTTATTTCCACAGAAAGAAGGAATAAGAGATGGATGGATATTAATTATCCTATTTCCATACTCTTCTAAAAGCTTTCCTTTTAATATTGAAAGATAGCCTGCTAGTACAATTAAATCAATATTATTTTCCTTAGCAAGTCTTAAGATTTCATCTGAAGTTTTATCTCCAAACTCTTTTTTAGAAACAACTGATGTTTTTATACCATGTTTTTCAGCCCTTTCTAAGGCAAAAATACCCTCTTTACTTCCAATAACCAAAGAAACTTCTCCATTTATATTCCCATTATCTATATTATCTAAAATTGATTGAAGGTTAGATCCACTGCCAGAAGCTAATACAGCTATTTTATACAAACTCCTTCACCTCCAGCATTTATATACCCAATCTCAAAAGCTTTTTCTCCTTGCTTTGAAAGTTCTTTTAAAACATCTTCAACCTCATCTTCCTCAACACATAAAACAAACCCTATACCCATGTTGAAAGTGTTATACATTTCCTCTTCTTTAACTCCAAGTTCCATAAGCTTTTTAAATATTTCTGGAATGTCATAACTATTTTTATTTATTACTATACTAAGTCCTTCTTTACTTAACATTCTTGGAAGATTTTCATAAAATCCTCCCCCAGTTACATGAGCCATACCCTTAATATTAAATTTTTCTAAAAGACTTAATACAGGTTTAACATAAATCTTTGTAGGAGTTAATAATTCTTCCCAAATAGCTTTTCCATTAAAATCTTCATCTAAGTTTTTAAACACCTTTCTTATAAGAGAATATCCATTTGAATGAACTCCTGAAGAAGCAATTCCTATAAGCTTGTCACCACTCTTTATATCTTTACCATTTATTATTTTATCCTTGTCTACTATTCCTACTGCAAAACCAGCAATATCATAATCTCCTTCTTTATACATACCTGGCATTTCAGCAGTTTCTCCTCCAATTAAAGAGCACTGAGACTTAATACATCCTTCAGCCACTCCCTTTACTAAATCAGAAGAAACCTCAGCTTCAAGTTTTCCACAAGCTATATAATCTAAGAAGAATAATGGTTTAGCCCCATGACATAAAATATCATTGACACACATTGCAACGCAGTCAATTCCAACAGTATCAAATTTTCTTTTCTTACAAGCAATATCAAGTTTTGTTCCCACTCCATCTGTTCCAGAAACTAACACTGGTTTCTTATATCCCTCTGGAAGTTCAACCATGCCAGCAAAAGATCCTAATCCATTTAATACATATTCACTCATTGTTTTTTTTGCATATTCTTTTATTAATTTTACTGATCTATATCCTTCTTCAATATTTACTCCTGCCTCTTTGTAAGTTAGCATTTAATTCTCCACCCTTTCAAGATTATCCTCTAAAGCTTCCATAGGTGCTGCAACTGGATAAACTCCACTAAAGCATCCTACACAGAAGTTTCTTCTACCTTCAAAACTTTCGTACATTCCTTCTAAACTTAAATATCCTAGAGAATCACAACCTATCATTTCTCTAATTTCTTCTACACTTCTACTTGCTCCAATTAATTGACTTCTGTATGGTGTATCAATGCCAAAATAACATGGATATTTAACCATTGGTGATGCAACTAGAAAATGAACTTCCTTAGCACCAGCTCTTCTTAAAGATTCAATTAAATGTTTGGAAGTTGTTCCTCTAACAATAGAGTCGTCTATTAAAATAACTCTCTTTCCATTTACATTAACTTTTAAAGGATTAAGCTTTACAGCTACAGCTCTCTCCCTAATTTCTTGTGATGGTGATATAAATGTTCTTCCTATATATCTATTTTTCACAAATCCAACCTCATAAGGAATTCCTGAAGCCTTAGCATATCCCATAGCAGCTGGTATTCCCGAATCTGGTACAGCTACCACAATATCAGCATCTATTGGATATTCTTTAAATAATATTTCTCCTTGCTTAACCCTTGTACTTTGAACATCTAAACCATCAATTACTGAATCTGGTCTTGCAAAGTATATATATTCAAAGGCACAGGTTTGGCAAACAGTATTTTCTGAATATCTATAACTTTTAATCCCATCATTATCTATAACCACTATTTCTCCTGGTTTTATATCTCTCACAAACTCTGCTCCAATTGTGTCTAAAGCACAACTTTCTGAAGTTAATATATATCCTTCTTCAAATTTTCCTAAGCATAAAGGTCTAATTCCATGCGGATCTCTTATACCTATTAGCTTATCCTTAGTCATTATTACCATAGCGAAAGAACCTTTAACCGCTGATATAGCATCAATTACAGCCCTCTCAATCCCTTTTTTAGCCCCTCTAGCAACTAAGCTTGTAATCACCTCAGAATCAACACTAGTATGGAAAACTTGTCCTCCATCCTCTAAAAGACTTCTTATTACATCTGCATTAACTAAATTACCATTATGAGCAGTAGATATAGGACCAAGTTTAGTATTACTAACTAAAGGTTGTGCATTTTCAACAGTTTTAGCTCCTGCTGTAGAATATCTAACATGTCCTATTGATATATAACCATTAAATTCTCTAAGTCTCTTTAAATCTTCAGCTTCAAAGGCTTCTGTTAAAACACCTAACCCCTTATGAACTTTTATATCTTCTCCATTTGCTACTGCAATGCCAGCACTTTCTTGTCCTCTATGTTGAAGAGCATAAAGTCCATAATAATTTATAGAAGCAACATCTATTGGTTTATTTGCGAAAACTCCAAAAACTCCGCATTCATCTTTGAATTTATCATTTTGTGGATCCATAATATCAAAATTTGGCTTCACCATATTTTCTACTCCTCTTACCTAATTACTTTTAAGAAATTAATACTTAAATATTTTTAGATATGCTCCAAGAACTACTTAATTTCACAAAGTATTTCTATCATATATTCCAGAATAATATCTAAAGCTTCGAAACTTAAGTGAAAATCCAAATTTTTAATTTGGTATCTTGAACTTATGCAATCGAACTTTTGTGAGATTGTATTCAGTATAAAAAACATCTCAGCTTCTTAACGATATTATTCTTCCATATATGATGAAATACTAATTGTTCATTAAGATGTTCTTATTCGCTATATCTAAAAATTATTTATAAGTTTTAATTTCTTAGTCTATTTAAAACCTCTCTATAGCCATTGATTACATTACCCATATCTCTTCTAAATCTGTCTTTGTCCATTTTTTCTCCTGTTGTAGCATCCCAAAATCTACAAGTATCTGGTGAAATTTCATCAGCTAATAATATCTCTCCATTATATCTTCCAAACTCTAATTTAAAATCTATTAAGTTGATATTTTGTTTTTTGAAAGCTTCTTTTAAAATTTCATTTACTTTAGCAGTTATTTCATAAATTTTATTTAATTCTTCAAAAGTTGTAGCTCCAATTCCTACAGCATGATAGTCATTTATAAGTGGATCTCCTAAAGAATCATCCTTGTATGATAATTCAAAAACTGTAGTTTTTAATTCATATCCCTCTTCAAGACCTAATCTCTTAGCCATACTTCCAGCTGCCACATTTCTAACTATTACTTCTAAAGGAACTATTTCAACTTTCTTACATAATTGATCCCTATCATTTAACTTCTCTACAAAGTGAGTTTTTATTCCTTCTTTATTTAACATCTCAAAAATAAGACTAGTAATTTCGTTATTTAATACTCCCTTGCTTTCTATTTGAGCCTTTTTTTCTCCATTGAAAGCTGTAGCATCATCCTTATAATGAACAATTACCATATCATCTTTATCTGTTGCATATATTTTTTTAGCTTTTCCCTCATATAACATTTCTAGTTGATTTACCATTATAATTCCACTCCTTCTCCATTTTCTGCTATAAATTTATGTTTCATGTCAATTCTAAATTGTATTAATTTTTCTCTTAGTTCTGGATATTTTAATGAAAGCATTTGGACTGCTAACATTCCTGCATTATAACTATTATTTATACCAACAGTGGCTACAGGAATTGATTTTGGCATTTGGACTATTGATAGTAATGCATCCATTCCTTCTACTGCAACGCTTACTGGAACTCCTATAACAGGAAGTATAGTATGAGAAGCTATAACTCCAGGAAGATGGGCAGCTAATCCTGCTCCTGCTATAATTACTTCACAGCCTTCTTTTTCAATTTTTTCTAAAGTTTCAATAAGTTTTTCTGGAACCCTATGAGCTGATAAAATATAAGCATTATAAGGAATTCCAAACTCTTTAAGAGCATTTCCTGCTCCCTTCATAACATCTATATCTGATTTACTTCCAAAAAATATTGCTACCTTCATTAAAATTTCCTCCCTATATTTTAAAGTTTTAATAGTACTTATTTTCTAGATAACCCTAAAGACCTAACTTAATTTCAAAAAAAGTTTCTATAATATATTTTTAAATAATATCTAAAGCTTAAAACTCAAGTGAAAATTTAATTTCTTAACTGGTTATACCTGTCTTATGAAATATATGATTTATAAAATTTTTAAGATAGAAATTTATCCTCTTCTTAAAAAGTTAGAGATAATATATAACATAAAACCGTAATTTCTTAATTAAGCTAGTCCTTTAGTTCTATCTAAGAAATAATTTAAAACTTATAAACTTATTTTCTAAAATAATCTACACCTGATTTAAATAGTTTTTGATCAAATTCTCCTGGTATGTTTTTATAAAGATTATCTCCTATTCTCTCTGAATGACCCATTTTACCTAGAATTCTTCCATCTCTACTTGTTATTCCTTCTATTGCTAAAGATGAACCATTAGGATTATATGGCATATTCATAGCCATATTTCCTTCTAAGTCTACATACTGAGTAGCTATTTGATCATTTTCTACTAACTCTTTTATTAAAGATTCTGGTGCAACAAATCTTCCTTCTCCATGGGATATTGGAATACTGTGTACCTCTCCAAGAGAAACCTCATTAAACCAAGGAGATTTCTTAGATGTAATTTTAGTTCTAACTATGGATGACATATGTCTATTTATATTGTTATAAGTTAAGGTTGCCATATCTTCTTCAATATCAATTATTTTTCCATATGGAAGAAGTCCTAACTTAATTAAGGCTTGGAAGCCATTACAAATTCCAAGTATTAATCCATCTCTCTCATTTAAAAGCTTCATAACTGAATCTTTTATCTTAGGATTTCTAAATATTGTTGCTATAAATTTAGCTGATCCATCTGGCTCATCTCCTGCTGAGAATCCCCCTGGCAACATAATTATTTGAGATTTGTCAATTTCTTTTTTAAGCATATTTATTGAATCAATTAAGGCTTCCTTATTTAAATTTCTTATTATAACTTCACTTACCTCAGCACCTTCTTTTTCAAAGGCCCTTCTACAATCATACTCACAGTTAGTTCCAGGGAATACTGGTATAACTACTCTTGGTTTTTCTACCCTTGTTATCTTTGATTTAAGTTTTTCTTCTATATGCATTTGTCCATTATCTAAAATACTAGCCCCATCTTTATCATTACTTATTAAGTCTGAAACGCCCCCTTCTTTATCTTCAGTTTTAGATTTAAATACACCCTCAAGTTTTTCTTCATAAGATTTTTCTAATTCCTCTAAAGAAACCTCAAAGTCATATTCTTCACATTTTATAACATCAGCCTCTATTGTATTTCCTATAACCTTATAATTAGTTCCCTTAAATTCCTCCTCAAGGTTAACCCCTTCTTTAGCCTCTAATATTAAACTTCCATAATTAAATCCAAAAAGCTCTTCTTTAGAAATGTTATTTAATGTTGCCCCAATTCTATTTCCTAGTGACATCTTAGTAATTCCCTCTGATACTCCACCAAATTTAAGAGAATATGCTGAAACCACCTTTTCTTCTCCTATTAACTCATAAAGTTTTTCTAAGTTATTTTTAAATCCCTCTATTTCTAAAGTTCCATCTTCTAATTTCTCACCTTTCATAAGAACTAAAGTTGATCCTATATTTTTAAACTCAGGTGAAATAATTCTTGAAGCCTTTTCAAGACCTACTGCAAAGGAAACTAAAGTTGGTGGAACATTTAACTCTCCAAAACTTCCTGACATTGAATCTTTTCCACCTATTGCAGGTAATCCTAAATCCATTTGTGCCTTATAAGCTCCTAGTAATGCTGCAAAAGGCTTACCCCATTTTTCTTCATCTCTTAATAATTTTTCAAAATATTCTTGGAAAGTTAATCTAACTTTTTTATAATCTCCTCCCATAGCAGATATTTTAGTTACTGATTCAATAACTGAATAAAATGCCATGTGGAATGGACTCCATACTCCTAAATATGGATTAAATCCATATGTCATTAAAGAAGCATCTTTACTTTCTCCTCCTAAGACAGGGATTTTAGCAGCCATACCCTCTGCTGGTGTTAATTGATATTTTCCTCCTAAAGGCATAAGAACTGTTCCTCCACCTATAGTTGAATCAAATCTCTCAATTAATCCTTTTTGACTACAAACATTTAAATTTCTTAAAGATTTTAACCATTCCTCTTTAACATCACAGTTTTTAATTTCATATGGATAAGCACTTGGTGATTTTACTTTTAAAGAAATTTCTTGTTTTGCCCCATTTGTATCTAAGAAACTTCTCTTTATATCAACTATAGTTTTATCCTTCCAATTCATTCTCAATCTATCAGTATCTGTAACTTCAGCCACAATTGTAGCTTCTAAATTCTCCTCTTCTGAAAGTTTTATAAATCTATCTGCATTTTCAGAGGAAATAACAACAGCCATTCTTTCTTGAGATTCTGATATAGCAAGTTCAGTTCCATCTAATCCCTCATATTTTTTAGGAACTTTATTTAAATCTATATCAATTCCCCTGCATAATTCTCCAATTGCTACTGATACTCCACCAGCTCCGAAATCATTACATCTTTTTATCATTTGAGCTACTTCTTTGTTTCTAAAAAGTCTTTGAATTTTTCTCTCTGTTGGAGCATTTCCTTTTTGAACTTCTGCTCCACATTGATTTATTGATTCTTCTGTGTGTTCCTTTGAAGAACCTGTAGCTCCACCAATACCATCTCTTCCAGTTCTTCCTCCAAGAAGTATTACAATATCTCCCTTTGAAGGTTTTAGTCTTATTACATTTTCCTTTGGCGTGGCAGCTATAACTGCTCCTACTTCCATTCTCTTAGCCGCATAATTAGGATGATAAATTTCTGATACTTGTCCAGTTGCAAGGCCTATTTGATTTCCATATGAGCTATATCCATGAGCAGCTCCTAAAGTTATTTTTCTTTGAGGTAATTTTCCCTTTAAAGTTTCACAAATTTCAACTGTTGGATCTGCTGAACCTGTAACTCTCATAGCTTGGTAAACATAACTTCTTCCTGAAAGGGGATCTCTAATAGCTCCGCCTAAACAAGTGGCTGCCCCTCCAAAAGGCTCTATTTCTGTTGGGTGATTATGTGTCTCATTTTTAAACATTAAAAGATATTCTTCAGTTCCCTTATCTGTTTCTATTTCTATATTTATAGAACAAGCATTTATTTCTTCTGAAACATCTAAATCATCAAGTTCTCCTCTTTTTCTTAGCTCCTTCATGGCTATTGTGGCTAAATCCATTAACTTAACTTCTTTATTATTTAAGTTTTCCCCATAAACATAGGCTCTTGAATTTTTATAATCTTCATAAGCCTTTTTAATAGGTTCTGAATACTTACCCTCTTCTATATAAACATCTTTTATTATTGTTTCAAAAGTTGTGTGTCTACAATGATCTGACCAATAAGTATCAATAACCTTAATCTCAGTTATTGTTGGATTTCTATCCTCTGATTTAAAATAATCTCTTATTAGTTTTAAATCTTCTAAACTCATAGCTAAAGATTTATCCCTATGGAAATTTTTAAGCCCCTCTTCATTTAAATCTAAAAAGCCATTTAAAACCTCAACCTCATTAGGTTCCTCTAAGTTTTCTTCTAAGACTTTTGAAAGTGGACTAACTTCCCTTGAATCAACAGGATTAATATAATAAGATTTTATTTTCTTTATCTCTTCCTCATTTAAATTCCCTTTTAAAATAATTACTTTTGACGATTTAACAGGAATTTTTTCCTCCTCAGTAAGAAGCATTATACACTCTGAAGCTGAATCAGCTCTTTGATCATACTGTCCTGGTAAATATTCAACACCAAAAGCAATTTCATCTTGTCCTATTTCAAAATTTTCCTCATATACTCTATCTACTGGAGCTTCTGACAAAATAGTATTTACAGTTCTTACATACTGTTCTTCTTCCATATCTCCTAATATGTATTTATTTAAAACTCTTACATCCTCCAAAGCTTCAATCCCTAAATTATCTTTAAAATCCTTAAGTAATATCTGACTTTCCACATTAAAACCAGCTTTTTTTTCTACAAATACCATTCTAATACCAGACATTTTAATCCCCCATTCAAAACACGAACATTATTAATGATTAAAAATTAATCATTCGTTAATTTAACATTACCACCTTAAATACGTATTGTCAATATTTAAAATTATTTAAACATTCGTTTTTTCAGATAATTTTAGACGTATTTATATTATTTTTATTAATTAAAATTCGTATTTAAGAATAAAAATAGAGATATATTAAAAGTCTCGAATAATATTTTTTAATATATCTCTAATATTTTTAGTCTTCTCTTAAAAGGTTTATATCCTTCCCTTCTAGAATCTTATTCATATTTCTTATAGAGCACATTTTTCCACACATTGTACAACTATCTTTATGTTCAGGAGTAGATTCTTTTCTGTATCTAATTGCTTTTTCACTATCTATTGCTAAAGAAAACATCTCGTCCCAATCTAGTCTTTTCCTAGCATCACTCATTTTATTATCTATATCTCTTGCCCCCGAAATTCCTTTTGCTATATCAGCTGCATGAGCCGCTATCTTTGTGGCAACTATTCCTTCCCTTACATCCTCTAAATTAGGAAGTCTTAAATGTTCTGCTGGTGTTACATAACAAAGAAAATCTGCTCCATAAGAAGCCGCCATAGCCCCTCCTATAGCACTTGTTATATGATCATATCCTGGTGCAATATCAGTTACTATTGGTCCTAAAACATAAAATGGTGCTCCATGGCATAATTTTTTCTCTAATAAAACATTAGCTTCAATTTCATTCATTGCCATATGACCTGGTCCCTCTATTATTACTTGTACATTTCTTTCCCAAGCTCTTTTTGTTAGTTCTCCAAGGGTAATTAATTCTTTGATTTGTACAGCATCAGTTGCATCAGCTATTGAACCTGGTCTACAAGCATCCCCTAAACTTAAAGTTAAATCATACTTTTCACATATATCTAATAATCTATCAAAATATTCATAAAAAGGATTTTCTCTATTATTTAATTCCATCCATGCAAAAAGAAGAGATCCTCCCCTAGAAACTATATTAGTAAGTCTTTTATTTCTTCTAAAAGTTTCAATTGTTTCTCTATTTAATCCAGCATGTATAGTAACAAAGTCAACTCCATCCTTTGCATGTTTTTCTACAACATCAAAAAATTCATCAACAGTTATATCTTTAAGTTCTTTATCATAGAAACCTACTACATCATACATTGGTACAGTTCCTATCATAGCCGTAGAAACTTCTACAAGTCTTTTTCTAAAATCATAAGTTTTACCATAATTACTTAAATCCATTATAGATTCTGCATTCATATCTATTGCTTTTTTAACTTTTTCTAACTCTAATTCTATATTGGCACAATCCTTTGAAATTCCTAGGTTAACATTTATTTTAGTTTTTAACCCTTGTCCAACACCCTCTGCACTTATACTCTTATGATTTTTGTTAGCTGGTATTACAATTTTTCCTTCAGCCATTAAATTTATTAAAGTTTCAATATTAATTCCTTCTTTTTCTGCAACTACTTGCATTTCCTTTGTTATTATTCCTTTTTTAGCAGCATCCATTTGAGTTGTATAATTCATATTAGTTCTCCTTATTTTAATTTTTTAACTGCGCAGTTAAATTAATATAGGATCCTATTTTTTTATAAAAAATAAAAGCTTGCCCTAAGGCAAGCTTAATAAACACTTATATAGATACATTTATAACTTTTTAAAGCATAAATATAAATAAACAATAGCTTCTGCTTCCCTACGGTAGTACTAACTACATCAGGTTTTAAGGGTTAGATAGATATTATCCTCTCAGCATACAAAATGCACCCCTAGCACTTACGATTAAATATTTACTTTTTCTAAATTATACTATCAATTTTTTTCAATTTCAAGTAAATTTATAAAAATAAGTAATAATATACTTAATAATTATTTTCGCTAAATATAAAAAAGATATACTAAATTAAAACCAAGTAAAATATAATTAGGAAATTAAAAAAGCTTTAGAATAAGTTCCTATCTCATTCTAAAACTTTCATAACTATTCCGATTTATATATTATAATTTAAGTTTTCTCTACAAAACAATGGAATTTTAAAAGCCTGTATGACCAAATCCACCGCCTCTATTTACACTTTTAAGTTTAGAAACGTCATCTGTTTTTATAAAATTAGCTTTATAATATTTTGCTAAAACCATCTGAGCAATTCTATTTCCTTTTTTTATGTATATAGTTCCATATGGATTTCCGTTCTTATCTAAATAAATATATGTCTTTAATAACTTTTTATAAGCTTTTTTTCCTTCATCCTCATAATCACTTATATCATGTCCTTTAGATTCTAAATAATCGCTTAATCTTACTTCAATATAATTATTTTTTAAATCATCTAATATACTTATATCATTAGCTATCTCATAAGGAAGATTGGCTATATTATAATTATTTTCTAAAATTACTGATATATCACTAACTGAATCAGCATCAATAGTTCCTATTGAGTTTGAAATTTTTAAGTTTGTTCTTAAAGAAAGTCCACTTCTAGCCCTAATTTGAAGCTCCATATTATCAGGAATTGCAAACTTTAACCCTAATGGAATTGCAACTTTTTCAAAGGGCCTTATAACCATATCCTCTGCTGCAAAAAGGTCTGCTCCTGCGGCTAATGGTGTTTCATATTTAGGTGTTTCTCCATTTTTATCGTATTGAATATATACATCTCTTATTCTTTGTTCTCCCGCCATAAAACTCACCTCCATCTTTAGTAAAAATTATATTTTAAAATGCCCTTATTAACAAATGTGTAAATCATCCATATTCTTAATTCAAAGTTGTATCATTAATATTTTGTTAATATATTTTCTTTATTCTTACATTTACAACTTATTACTTTTATTAAGAATTTTTTTATAGAAAAACTTAATTTTCTATAAAAAAATAACAGGTTTAATCAATCTAACCTGTTACTTTTTACTTATTTAAAATTATTTTTAAAAATTATTTCTATTCATGTTATATATACAAATCCCAGCAATAGCACCTGTTATAAATACAGTTAATAAGTTCCATATCTTAAATATATAAACTCCAAAATAATGAACTAACACAATTAAAATTAAAGCTATAACTATGTGAATAATCCATTCCCACTTAGGCTCTATTTTAAAAGCTCCAAATATTTTATCAGTTAACCTTATTTTTTTATCAATTAATCCATATAAAACAGCAAATAGAATTGTTGATACAACAAACACTAATGCTTCCAATATATTTTGTAATAAAAGCATTCTATCCATAGTTTCTTCCCTTTCAATTCATCCTTAATAGCTATATTATACCATTTTAAAGAATAGGAAGTGAACTTTACAATTAAAATTAATATATCATTTAGACTTTAAATCCACATAATCTATAGAGATAATACTCTTCTTTATTTTTAGTATAAACCTAGAGAATAAACTAATAAAAATATATCTTTTCACAGCTTATTTTTTAAAGGAAGCAATTAAAATTCCAATAAAAATTCCATTTATACTTGAAACTACAAAATTTCCAATTCCGTAAGGAATACTTAAGTATTTAAATATTATGTAACTTAAAACTAAAACTATTATTGAAGTTATTATAACTATTAAATCATATATAAACTTATCCTTAAAACTTTTATGTCCCCATAAAATTCTAGTATTACTATCCCTAAGTTTATATAAGAAAAATAACACTATAATTATTCCAATAACAGTACTTGTATGTTGAACTAACTTATATATATAAATTTCTTCTCCACCAAATATTATAATTTTTTGTCTAAGCCAAGTGATATGACGCACAAAGAATCCAGTTTTATGAGTAAATCCATCCCACAAAACATGGGTAATCATTCCTAATAAAGCCGAATATATGAAAACAATTACTTCTTTCCATGAATGCAAGCCAAATTGTTCTGTTCTTAAGTAACCATACCAGTTATCTAAAGGTCTCGGCAAATGACTTATAAGTGGAGACTTTATAAAGTTATGAAAAATATACGCTAATAAAATACATAAAGGCAAATTTAATATAAAAAAGCCTAATATTTCGTGTCCTAAATTTCCATAAGGTCTAAAATTAAGAAAATATATAAAATCTGGAGCCATACTCCCTAAAATTAAAGCTGTAAGATTAAACTTTTTATTCTTAAAAAAAACCACAGCTGCTGGATGCGCTAGGGTAAAAGGCATACTTACTCCCCCTTATTATATTGAATATTATCCAATTATAACATATAAAAGACTAAGTAAAAACGACTAAAATTTTTCTTTTAATCCATTAACATGAAACCTATTTATAATAACATTAATTATTAATAACCATAACTCATGCTTCTTTAAAAATTCCATTTTAATTTAAAACTCCTAATATTTCTTCCCCATATTTATTAATCTTCACCTTAGCCAATCCCTTGACTTTCATAAGCTCTTCTTTATTCTTTGGCATTTTATCTAAAAGATCATTTAGAGTCTCATCATTAAAAATGCAATAAGGAGGAAGTTTTTCTTTTATTGCAAAATTTATTCTTAATTGTTTAAGTTTTCTCCTCAGTTCTTCTTTATTTTTATTACTTAATATTTTACCTTCATAAGATTTATTATCTCTATTAAATAAAACCTCATCATTAAAATTATCATTGTTTGATTTTTCTTCACTGCATACTTCTGACTCTTTTTTTATAAAATCCTCTTCACTTAAAGAGTATTTTTTATAATAATCAAACTCTATAGGTTTATTATTTTCTAATAAAAATTTACCTATTGAATATTCTACTTTATCTAAAACCTTAAAATCTTGCTTTATCTTATGATAGTTTAATTTCTCTTTTATAAAAGATGTTAATTGATCATATTTTATAATTTGTGATTTTATTTCCTTTGGTGCTTTATACTTATTTATTACACTTTTAGAGTTTGCAATTACTACACAAGAATATATAGGATATTTTTTTATCATTTTATTTTTCTTTAAATACTCAGTTAACACTCTAACATGTCTTTCATTTTGAGCTACTGGACTGTATATTCCTTCTTTTCTATAAACTTTTCCTTCTTTATTTTTAAAATATCTTATGAATTCTCCTGACTCATTTACAGTTATATCTCCACTTAAGGCCTTAGTTTCTAAGACTAAAATAAAACTTTTAGTTATTAGAATATAATCCATTTGGGCAACTGATTCCCCGTCCTCTATCCTAATATCATGTAAAGCTAACATTGGTATATAGGAATTTTTTATTTCATAACTAACATTTTTTTCTCCCTCAATACCATAAGTTAAGTACATAATATCTCTATCTATTAATTTTTTTTTCTCACTATAAACTTTTCCACTAAGAATTTTTAAATCTTCTAATTGTTTATTATTCTCATTGAATTCTTTAAGCCATGTAGGTCCCTTTATAGAAGAAATTCCGAAAATAATTTCTTTTAACATTTATATACCACCTCCTATTAACATTTCATTCATATTGTAGCATATTATGTAACTTTTTGTTAACACTGTATTTTTAAGCTAAAAGTATGTATTTAAAAAGTGTTAGAAACATATTTAGAAATAGTTACTTCTAACACTCTTACTTAATTATTAAAATTACTTATTTAATGTTTTTACTGATACTTCACCTGAATTTAAGTAATCTATTTCACCATTTTCATACTTAACAACCAAAGCTCCCTCATCAGTAATATCAATAGCCAATCCTTTATTCAGCTTATTATTCTTTAAAAAACTTACTTCTTTTCCTAATACCGAAGATAAAATTCTATACTCTGTCATTATGCTTTTATCCTCTAGATTTTCACATAATTCAAAAAGTTCATTTAAAATCTCAGCAATTAACTGATTTCTAGTAATAGTTGGCTTTTCTCCTCCAAATATTGATCCTGCAATATTTTTTATATCTTCAGGGAAATCCTTTGAATCAGTTTTAAAATTCACTCCAATTCCAACAACAACATTTTCAACTCTTCCACTCTCAAAGTTTCCTGTTGCCTCTGTTAATATACCGCAAATTTTTTTATCATCTAAAAATATATCATTAACCCACTTTATTTTAGGTCTTTTTTTAGTTAATGTTTCTATTGCCCTACAAACAGATATGGCTGCTGAGGTTGTTATATGTATGGCCTTTGAAAGTTCTATGTTAGGTCTTAAAATAACACTCATATATATTCCTTTGTTAGAAGGTGAAAAGAACTTTCTTTGAAATCTCCCCCTACCGGCTGTTTGTTCCTCTGCAATTAATATGGTTCCATGTGGTATATCATTATCCATTAAAAGCTTCTTAGCTTCTTGATTGGTTGAATCTATAGTTTTATACACCCTTATATAGTTTTCACGGTATTTAGGATTTAAAAATATTTTTATTCCCTCTGCTGATATTAAGTCATTATCCTTTGTTAACTGATATCCTCTATTAGTTACAGCAGAAATATTGTATCCCTCTCCCCTTAAAGATTTTATAGCCTTCCATATAGCGGCCCTAGAAACTGATAAATGTTTAGCTAATTCTTCTCCTGATATACTTCTCTCCCTATTTTCTTCTAGAATCTTAAGTACTGACTCTTTAACCGACATTTAACTAGCCCCCTAATTTATTTCTATTATTTATATTAAAATTACTTTTCTTTAATTAATACTCTCCTTGATTATATTTTTTATGCCTATTATTGACAACCTTTTTTAATATTTAAGTCTACAATATAAATCTCAAAATAATTTTCTAATTTTCATTTAAATTTTTCTTAACAATAAGAAATTTACCCTTTATTATTTAAGCTTATTTTTTTATTTTCATGTATAATTTAAATAAAAAAACTTAGGTGGTGTTTAAGGTGAATTATATTGAAGATATAAAAAATTATATTCCTTTTAACGAACAGGAAGAAATGGATAAAGAACTATTTTTAAGATGCTTAAATGATTTTCATGATATTTTAACAAGAGATAATACGATTGCTCATTTAACTAGCTCAGCCTTTGCTGTAAATAAAGAAAGAAATAAATTTTTAATGATTCATCATAACATATATAATTCTTGGGCATGGACTGGTGGTCATTCAGATAATGAAAAAGATCAACTAAAAGTTGCAATAAAAGAATTAAAAGAAGAAACTGGAGTTAAAAATCCTACTCCTCTTTTAGATAAAGCTTTTGCATTAGATGTGTTAACAGTAAATGGCCACATAAAAAGAGGAAAATATGTTTCATCCCATCTTCATTTAAATCTTACTTATCTAATAGAATGCTCAGAAGAGGAAACTCTTATGCTTAAAGAGGATGAAAATAGTGGTGTTATGTGGATTCCTTTTAATGAAATAAGTAAATATTGCAGTGAGCCTCATATGATTCCAATTTATGAAAAATTAATAGAAAAACTAAAATCTCTAAAATAAACCTTTTATAAATTTAAAGCTAAGTTTTATAATTTTTAAAATATATAATTGCAATCAATTTAATTATACATCAAATTCTAATTTCTAATATAATGCTATGTTTTACCCTCGGAATAAAAAACTAACAAAACAAAAAAATATACACTTAGTTTAAAAGATTATTCCCTTTAAACTAAGTGCATATAAAGCTTACTATTTCATTGGATTTTTAGAAGTTGATGTCCATTGATTATCTCCTGCAGTTTTAGGCTGTCTGTCTTTTGCAGGAACCATGTTAGGATCTACAGTTGTTGATACCCATTGATTATTTGTTGCTGATTTTAGTTTTTTTCCCATGAATAATTACCTCTTTCTATTTTTTATTGAAACTTGTTCAACCTTATTTTTTGTAATTATATTTTTTTCATCCTAGGTATTTATTAGAAACTTTAATTGACTTATTTTAAACTTTTGATATATAATATATAAAAACTGAATCATTAAAAGCTTTGATTAGGAGTAGTAATATTACCTCATAGCCTAAAGAGAGTTGTGGTTTGCTGTGACACAATGGTATGAAAATATGAACTTGCCTATGAGCATATGTGTGAAAAAAAGCACATACGGGAAAAACCCGTTATAAAATCGAGTGAGGAAAAGAAATTTTCCTAATAAGAGTGGTACCGCGAATATCCTTTCGTCTCTTAAATTTTAAGAGATGGAAGGTTTTTTATTTGTTTTTATTTGATTCTAGCAAATAATAATTAATTATATAGACTTAGAGGAGGATTAGTTAATGGGTAACTATAGTACTGCCATAGATAAGAAATGGCAAGATAAATGGGCTGAATCAGGCCTTTATAAATTTGATCCAAATAAAGAAGGAGAGAAACTTTACGTTTTAGAAATGTTCTCATACCCTTCAGGTAGCCAATTACATGCAGGTCACTGGTTTAACTATGGACCAGTTGATTCATGGGCTAGATTTAAAAGAATGCAAGGATATAATGTATTCCAACCAATGGGATTTGATGCTTTCGGTTTACCTGCTGAAAACTTTGCTATAAAAACAGGAATACATCCTCAAGATTCTACAATAAAAAATATAGCTAAAATGGAAGAACAATTAAAAGCTATGGGAGCTATGTTTAACTGGGAAAACGAAGTTGTAACTTGCTCACCTGAATATTATAAATGGACTCAATGGCTATTCCTAAAATTATACGAGAAAGGATTAGCTTATAGAAAAAAAGCTCCTGTAAACTGGTGTCCATCATGCCAAACAGTTCTTGCTAACGAGCAAGTAGTTGATGGAGCTTGTGAAAGATGTTCAACAGAAGTTACTAAAAAAGATCTTACTCAATGGTTCTTTAAAATAACTGATTATGCTGATGAATTATTAGATAAATTAGATGGTTTAGATTGGCCAGAAAAAACAGTTTCTATGCAAAAACACTGGATAGGAAGATCAACTGGTTCTCAAGTTAACTTTAAAGTTAAAGATAGTGATTTAAACTTTGATGTATTCACAACAAGAGTTGATACTTTATGCGGAGTTAGCTATGTTGTTTTAGCTCCTGAAAATCCATTAGTAGACGAAATAGTTTCAGCTGAACAAAAAGAAGCTGTTGAAAATTATAAAGAAGAAGCTAAAAAACAATCTGATATAGAAAGACAATCTATTTCAAGAGAAAAAACTGGTGTATTCACTGGTGCATATGCTATTCATCCATTAACAGGTAAAGAAGTTCCTATATGGGTTGGAGACTACGTTCTAGCAACTTACGGAACTGGAGCTGTTATGGCTGTTCCTGCTCATGATGAAAGAGATTTTGCTTTTGCTGAAAAATTCAACCTTCCAATAAATAGAGTTATAGAAGCTAAAGATGGTAGTGAAACTAACCTTCCATTCTGCGAGCACGGTATATTAGTTAACTCAGGTGAATTTGATGGATTAACTACAGATGAGGCTAAAGAAAAAATAGTTGAAAAACTAGCTTCAATGGGCCTTGGAGAAAAGAAAGTTAACTTTAGATTAAGAGACTGGTTAGTTTCAAGACAAAGATACTGGGGAGCTCCAATTCCTGTAGTTTACTGTGAAGAATGTGGTATAGTTCCTGTACCTGAAAGTCAATTACCAGTTGAATTACCATATGATGTTGAATTTGCTCCAGATGGAAAATCTCCACTAGCTAAGAGCGAAGCATTTGTTAACACAACTTGCCCTCACTGTGGAAAACCAGCTAAGAGAGAAACTGATACTTTAGATACTTTCGTATGTTCATCATGGTATTACTTAAGATATCCTGATAATAAAAATACTGAGGCTCCATTTAATCCTGAATTAATCAACAAAATGTTACCAGTTGATAAATACGTTGGTGGCCCTGAACATGCTTGTATGCATCTTCTTTACGCAAGATTCATAACTAAAGCCCTAAGAGATATGGGATACCTAAACTTTGATGAACCATTTACTTCATTAACTCACCAAGGATTAATCTTAGGACCAGACGGATTAAAAATGAGTAAATCAAAAGGAAACACAATATCTCCTGATGATTATATAAAAGAATATGGTGCAGATGTATTTAGAATGTACCTAATGTTTGGTTTTGCTTACACTGAAGGTGGAGCTTGGAGTGATGATGGAATCAAATCTGTAAATAGATTCGTTGAAAGAATTGAAAGAATTATAGATACTGCTAGAGAAGCAATCTCAAAAGGTGAAAATAATAAAACTACAATGGATAAGGCTGAAAAAGAGCTTAACTATTGGAGACATAATACTATAAAATCTGTTACAGACGATACAGATAAACTTCAATTTAATACAGCAATAGCTAGAATGATGGAATTCATAAATGCTCTATCTAAATATACTCAAGAGAAAGAAATGAATCTTGATTTCTTAAAAGATGTAGTTTCTGATTATTTAAGATTATTAGCACCATTTGCACCTCACTTCAGTGAAGAACAATGGAACTTACTTGGAAATTCATACTCAATCTTCAATGAAGCATGGCCAAAATTTGACCCTAAAGCTTTAGTTAAAGACGAAGTTGAAATAGCTATCCAAGTTAACGGAAAAATCAAAAACAAAATAATGGTTTCTTCTGATTTAGATGAAGAAGGAATAAAAGCCGCTGCTTTAGCTGATGAGAAAATTATAGCTTCAACAGAAGGAAAAACAGTTGTAAAAGTAATAGTTATAAAAGGTAGACTTGTAAATATAGTTGTTAAATAATATAATACTAACGTTGCAAATTTTTTAATTGATTGAAAGTTAATACTAATCTTAATAATTAACACTTTTAAATAACAAATTATATATTATACTATAAAAAGGTATCTAAACGCTGAGATTTAACTCCGTTTAGATACCTTTAAACTTTACATTGTTATGTGATAATTATTTTTATCAACCTTTATTTCTTTTTCAAAAACTTTATAATATTCTGATTCATGTCCTCTTAAATCAATATTGTCCATTAATTTTATATTCTTAACTATATTATTATCTATTGCTTCTAAAAACTCATCTTTATTTCTAACTAACTCTGTTTCCTTTGCAACATTATAATAAGTATATCCAAAGACTCTTTTTTCGTGGATTAACTGATTATTGTCACAATTTAAAATTCCACCATCTCTAAATTGCCCCCTTATTTCAATTGGAGAATTTATTTTTATACCTCCTTTTAAATAAACCTTTGAATCTTTTCCTAAAATGTCAAGTCCAACTCCAGATTTATTTTGTAAATCAAGATTATTTAAGGTTACTATTCCATTTTCAATCTTTAATCCATTACCCTTTTCTTGATTATTTACTATTTTACAATTATTAATATGAATATTATTTCCCTCTAAAATGTTTACTGCTCTATTAAAGTTAGATTCTATGAAAACATTTTCTAAAGTTATGTCATCTCCTGATATAGTAATAAGGTTATTATTGTTTAAATCTTCATTATCCTTACACACTATATTTAAATTTTTTAGCACAATCCCATCTCCCTGTAGTGTAAAAAAATCTCTATTAAGATTTTCAGCTAATTTAGGAACATAGATACTATATCCTTGACCATCTATTACAACATTTGAACTCTTAATATCTACTCCACTAGAAATTAAATTGCTAAGGTCAATATCCCTTGATAATTTTATTTCTTCTAAGTTCCCATCATTTATTATTTTTAAGAACTCCTCTGTATTTCCTACTGTTTTTTCTATTCTAAAAATATTATTATATCTTTTACTATGGCTTATATTTTGATTTATAACTGAATTATCTTTGTTTTTCTCTATTAAATTTACTTCTTTGCCTAAAACTACGCTACTGGAGAGGTTATTTACTACTATAGCAGTTGCTATTATTTTTGCCACCTTTTTATGTGCCATACTAAACTCACCTCTTCTTATTATTTTTTATATTTCTATTATGAACTAATTATATCATTTTTTGTATAGGTTTTCAAAAATAAATTATAGATTTTTTTGACATATCATAGATTTTTTTTAACTCTACTAAAATCTTATAATTTATTAATGTATATTTTATGTTTTTAAAACCCTATACTTTTAAGGAGGCCTTGCTAAATCATGGAAAATAAAACATTATTCTTTCCTTAATTAAATAAAATAAATGATATGATCTAAAAATTCTATATTAATCTACATTATATCTTCTATTATAATTGAGAAAGTTAAAATTTAAATACAAAAAGGTTATAACATGTTTCATAAATTAAAATCCTTATTGCAATTAATATAAGATAATAATTTAATAATAAATCATATTATAACCTAAGTTTAAAGTTATGAATTTAAAATTTCTAACTATTTAGTAAGTCAATTAATAAATAAAATAAATTTAAAATATCTATTTTTATGAATTAGTAATAAAGTTTAAAGAATTTTCCCAAATTCTTTAAGTACCTCTAATACCATATTCTCCTCCATAGGTGAAAAATATTCAATATACTCACTATGATTAAATCTTGTAAATAAGTCCTTTGACATATCCATCCACTCTTCTAATATATAAACCCATATTATTTCACTAGTTGGACAACTTAATATAAATGATTCCACTCCAAAAAAGCTATATTCTACAATATTATGAAGTTTTATTAATTTAACATAATCTTCAACAACTTTAGTAGTTAATTTATATTCATATATATCTACATAGAAAAAGTCAAAGTTTTCTCTCTTAGCTTTAAATCCATCTCCTTTTACTATTCTTATCTTAGGATTTTCTCCAAAGTTTTCTAAGTATAAGTCGATTATTTCTTCACTCATTTCATATACAACTATTTCTCTTACTTGATCCCTTTTTGCTATTTCCTGAACAAAGTATCCTAATCCTAATCCTAGAACCCCAACCTTACCTTTTGCTCTTTTTATCCCTTCAAAAGCTCCTTGAATCTCATGTGGTGAAATTCTCATCCAAAGCTTTTCTCCTTCATATAGTTCTATAGGACTTTCTTTTAATGACTGCTTATGTTCATATAAATAGCCATCAAATTCTTTTCCCTCACTATATCTAATAATGAAATCACCTTTTTTATTCTCTTTTATTTTATTTTTATATTCTTTTATTTTTTTTTCACAATAATCTATATTATATGGTATCATACTTTTTCCTTTCTAATCTTCTCAGAAAACAATTTGTTTTTATTAGTCTATATTTCTTTTAGATATATTATTAAAAACCACATTATTGAACTACTCGGCATTGAAATGCCAAGATTCTTGGGCAACACACCTAACGGTGTGAGATTAACCAAGCTAACAAGGGCGTTCCGACCTCGTTGGATACCAATAGTTTAAG